>Ga0256834_1002004_pt1 | contig 13233 bp, 12 predicted proteins | sample 4281140metaG_FD_190536 | JGI IMG/M metagenome (GOLD analysis project Ga0256834, IMG submission 190536) | Hydrothermal vent microbial communities from East Pacific Rise, Pacific Ocean - 4281-140 | ecosystem: Environmental > Aquatic > Marine > Hydrothermal vents | place: Pacific Ocean: East... | reverse complement strand
ATTGTTGGAAGTAAATCAAGAGTTTCTGAGATACTAAATAAAAAAAGAAAACTTACTATTGAGATGATTAGAAATTTGCATAAGCAATTGCACATTCCAGTTGAAAGCCTTTTTTTAGACTATAAAACAAATTGTGCTTAAATGCTAACAAAACAGAGCAGCCAATAAATTACCTAGCGGCAATTTATTGGCTATCTTCAGTCGTTAGACTAACATTGCAAATATCATCTGGAAAAAAATAAGAAAGGTCATCTTTGATATCAACTAAAACTAAAATTTACTATATTTTATGGAAGACCACTACTTTTTAAAAAAGTAGTACAAAAACTACTAAAAAAGGCAATAATGATAATGAAAAATAAACTTGATATAGAAAATATGGATTTTGAAAAACTAGAATTAATTATGAATGCAACTCTAGAAATGGCAAAAAAAACACTTCCAAAAGAAGAACTAGTGATATTTCAAGAATTCATAGACTTTAGAAAAATGTTTTCAAAAGAAAGCGATAGAGGTAGTGCATTAATGTCAGCTGCATTTATTGATGATAAGTTAGGACAATTAATAGAACACAACATGGTAGATAATAAAAAAGCAAGAGAAAGTATATTTGATAATAGTGGTGCTTTAGGAACTTTTTCAGGAAAAATAAATATAGCATATTTAATGGGTTTAATACCAAAAAATATCAATGATGATATTCAACTTATTCGTAAAATTAGAAATGATTTTGCACATAATGCTTCATCTATTACATTTGATACTAATTATATAGCAAGTCGTTGTTATTCTTTAAATTTACATGCTTTGACAAAGAAGGAAGGTCCGAGAGCAATTTTTGGAAGTACTGTTACTTCAATATTATCATACATAAATGGAAGATTAAAAGATTCTAAAAGACCTCAATGTGAAAATAATTATAATATAGATACGATAACAGATATAATTAAAAAGTCATCTGCCCCTACCAATGGTAAAAAAGTCTAACAACACCTTGGAGAGAGAAATATGTAGCCCCAACTGCTATTTTAATTGAGCCAAAAATTGTATTATGATGATAAATATTATAGAGCTTTAAAACAGCTACATATTTCTCAAGTCAACCGTTATAAAACACTTCAAAGCACAAGAAAAAAAGATAAATCAAAAGACTTCAAACATCATCAAAGAAAAAATTAAAAGCTCAATATCTCATGGCATAGTAAAATTCTCTTCATAAAAGATTTTATTAACTGGTAAACTCTTTCTTTTATAACCCAATTAAAATATAAAAGACTATTGAGTTATTAACCATCGCACAAAAGAGGTAAAAGTAATTTCAAAGCAAATTTTCTTTAAAAAACTCAAAAGGCAAAACAACCACTTTAAAGAAAAACTTTTGTACTTTTAAACTACAGAACATTAAAAATACAAAAAACTTTGGGTTACAAAAGAAAGCCAACTAGATGTAAAAACTATCTCTGGAAGCAAAGCTCAACTGACTTCATGCCAAGTTTGATTTGGAGTGGTAAACATTGTTTCATAACAAGGCGTAGCAAACAAAAATATATGGCTCTAACGGCAAATTTCAAAGAAAAAAAACATGATATCATGCAGATATTATAATGATAGTTAACAGCCATATATTTTTGTACTAGATCGTTATATGACATTTCAACTTCCACTAAGAAGTTTAACTCATGAGACTTCCAACTCTCTAGCCAAAAAGCTAGAAGTTCAAAGATTTATGAAGAAACAAACATCTCTTCATAAGAGAGTTTACTGTCTTGCTAACTCTTTTACATATCGTCTAAAGCCTTAGACAACATGTAAAAGCTAAAGAAAGAAAAAAACTCTCTCTTGAAGCAACACATGGTTAAACTTACTTCAAACTTTTCTTGAAGTAGTAACTGTGTCACATAACAAGGCACAGCAACAAAAATATGTTTTCCCTGCCGTAAAAATTTCATCTTGCCAAAAAGTTTGGTATCATGATGAAGATTTAAAACACAAAAAAGCAGAAAACATATTTTTGTGTTATGTCGTTGTATGACATCCTACTTCCACTAAAGAAGTTGAACTCATGAGACTTAAAACTCTTTTAGCAAAAAAGCTAAAAGTTCACATATTCATGAAGAAACAAACATCTCTTCATAAGAGAGTTTACTGTCTTGCTAACTCTTTAGCATGTCGCCTAAAGCCTTAGGCAACATGCTAAAGCTAAAAAAAGAGAAAAAAACTATCTCTTGAAGCAACACATGGTTAAGTCTCATTCAAACTCTCTTTGAAGTAGTTGTTGTTTCATACAACAAAACACAGCAACAAAAATATGTTTTCCCTGCCGTGAAAATTTCATCTTGCCAAAAAACTTTGGTATCATGATGAAGATTAAAACACTTAAGAGCAGAAAACATATTTTTGTGTTCGACCGTTATAAGTACAAAGTTCAAATATTTCAAGCAAAAAAAGCAAATGAAGTATTTTAGGAATTGAGCTGATATAAAAGCTCACTCTATGCAAACCCTGCAACTTTTTTTAAAAAAGTTGCATAAAAATCTCTAGGAGGAAAAAACATGAATTATTGGCAATTTAAATTTAATGCTAAAATATGGAAAGACTGGGAGACGGTTAAATTTGATGAAATTATAGGATGGCAACCTTGGCAAACAATTGTTGATGATATCTCAATTAATGATATAGTTTTTATCTATCGAGGAAGTACAAAAATAGGTAGAGGTATATATTTTATTACCAAAGTTGTAAATATTGATTACAATGATGATTATCCAATCAAATTAAAAATTATAAAAAATTTGCGAAAGAATATATTTGTACCAGAAAATTTTGGTTTTGAAAAAGTTGTACAAAAAATAAATGCTTTAACTCAAGGTGGTGAATTTTATAAATTTTTAAAAAATGAAAATCCAAAAAAAATATACGATTTAATCATGAATGATAGTTATATTACTTTTCTTCCTGAAGAAATAAATGAAAATAAAAAGTTAACAGAAGGAGCAAAAACAAAGATTACTGTTAATAAATATGAAAGAAACTTAGAAGCTAGGGCAAAATGTCTTGAAAAATATAAATATGATTGTTACATATGTAGTTTCAATTTTGAAAAAACTTATGGAGAAACTGGTAAAGAATTTATTCATGTTCATCACCTTAAAGAATTATCAACAATTAAAGAAAAATATGAAGTAAATCCTATTGAAGACTTAATACCAGTTTGTCCAAACTGCCATGCAATGTTACATAAAAAAAGTCCAGCATACAGTATTAAAGATATTCAGAACATGATTAACAAAAAAGACTTATAACAAAAACTTGGAAGAAAAATATGCCTACCCAGCCGACTTTCAAAGCTTTTCTGAGAAAATAACTTAAATAATTATCAAGCAAAATTAGAGAAAAACGGCATATTTTTCAAGACCGTCGTTATACTACAAAGTTCTATTGTTATCATGACAACAAAGATAAAGTCCATAAGGAATTGAACTTTTAACACTAGTTCAAAAAAAGCTATGACAGTCTACACCTTTTTTAAAAAAGGTGCCCAAAAACTAAAGAAAGATAGAAATTAATGATACTTATTCTACTCGATAGAAATGCTGTTTCTGATATAAAATATAAAGTTAATGGTGGGAAATTACTCCAGCCTCGTAGTAGAAAATTAAGATTACTAGACAGGAAAGAATATGTTATTAGCCCAATACTTTCAATAAGAGAAGGACAACTTGGCATTAGAGAAAATGAATCAGAAACAAAGGAAACAATAGAGTCAGAGACTAAAATAATTTCTAGATTTTTTAAAAGGGCAAAAACAGATAGCAAATATTTGTTTAAAAATAGAAATGAACTTGCAAATATTTTTGCAAAAAATATTGAAGATAAATGGGATAACTATGTATTATTTTTAACAGAAATGAATAGGTTTTTATATCAACCAATATCTAAAAGAGATAAAAATAAATACGAAGAGAAGATATTAGATAGTGCCTTAAAGCACAATATTACACTAGGTAACCCCATTCTTATGGGTTGTTTTTCTATTTTATACGGTTCTGACAAAAGTAGAAAAATTTTTAAATTTAAAGAGAAAGACTATATCGATAAAAATATACACAATGCTTTAAATGATTTAATAATAATTAATAGGTTATCTATGATAGAACTTTTAGTAAAAAAGCATAATTCATATGAAAAAGTTGAATTCTTTACATTTGATATTGGACTAGATTCATTTTTAAAAGATATAACCTTTAAAGGTCAAAATCTTACAGAAGGATCAATTGAAACAGATATAACTTATGATATTAATCTTTTTCCAGATTTAAATGAAGAATCTTTTGATAAGTTTAAAAATAGGTTACTTGCAAAAAATGAAGTATAACAAAACTTTGGAGAAAAATCTGTAGCCCCAGCCATCAATTTTGACAGAGCAAAAAGATGTGTTATTATGATAGATATAAAAGAGATTGTGGACAGCTACAGATTTTTCAAGTGAGTCGTTACCTTACAAAGTTCTATTGTTATCATGATAGTAAAGAGAAAAGTCAAGATGGAAGTCTAATCTATCATGATGGTTCCAAATGAACTATGGAAGACCTGCACTTTTTTAAAAAAAAGTGCCAAAAAACAGATGAAAAAAGGATTTTATATTTTGGAAAAATTTTTACAAGAAACAGATATTATTGATTTCTCAAATCATGATGTCCAAAAATTAGCAAAATCTCTATCACAAAGTTTAAATAACGACATTGAAATATCAAAAAAGTGTTTTGAATATGTAAGAGATGAAATCAGACATAGTGGAGATTATAAAGATGATATAGTTACCTGTAAAGCAAGTGATGTATTAAAATATAAAACGGGCTGGTGTTATGCAAAAAGTCATCTTCTTGCAGCACTTTTAAGAGCAAATCATATCCCTTGCGGATTGTCATATCAACGACTAACTTTAAGTGATGATGGCAGTGGAGATATATACTCTTTGCATGGCTTAAACTCAGTATATCTTAAAAATTTCGGTTGGTATAGAATAGATCCTAGAGGAAATAAAGAAGGAGTAAATGCAGAGTTTGAACCTCCAATTGAAAAATTAGCCTTTCCAATTAGATTTAATGGAGAAAAAGACTTTACAAAAATTTATTCTGAACCACTTGATATTATAGTCGATACTCTAACAAAATATAAAACTTGTGAGTCCGTAAGAAGTAATTTACCTGATATTGAAATTGAATAAAAAGGTAACAAAACAGCGGAAGAGGAATATGCTAACCCAAACGACAATTTAGGCTTTTTCTTGCAAAGAAATATTTTAAAAATTTGAACTTAAAATGGCTAAATCGCATATTCCTCGCTTCGACCGTTATACAATAAAATGAAGGACGAAATGTATATGAAAAATATTGGATTTAATTTTACAACAAATGACTTTAGGTATTGTGTAATTGAAGATATAAACTCGACATTAACATTAATTGAAAAAGATAAAATTTTATATCCAGCTGGGCTAGATGTTGTTTCTTTATCAGGTTGGTTAGAAACACAAATAAGTCTTTTATTAGACAAGCACACTCCTGATAAAGTTGGCTATAAATTACCTTTAGTTTTGAAATCAACTAAACCTATACAGCATTCATTATTCTCATTAGGAATTTTAAACTTATGTAGTCACAAAAGAAATATGACTACTACTCACTTTACTAGTCAAGCAATTAATGCAACTAAATTTGGTCTTACTAAAAAAGACGATGTATATAAATATGTTGACTCGATAATAGGAAAGCATCCTCCGTATTGGGACAAACCAACAAAAGATGCTTTACTAACTGCATGGTTTCTACTTTGAAAATTCCAGATAAAATAAGAAAATTTCAGGTTATTAAATTTTTAGGAAATGGTAATTTTGGATTTGTATTTCAAGCTTATGACCCTCTATTAAAGACTGATAGAGCAATAAAATTAATCAAAGTTCCTAATCCAGCTAAGTTTGTTGAAGCGGTAAATGAAGCACAAACTCTAGAAGTATGCAGACACAAACATATCGTAGATGTAAAAGAGGTGGATATAACCACATATGAAGGTACACCTTGTGTGTATATTGCTATGGAGTATTTAGCTAAAGGCTCTATCCAAACACATTTAGAAGCACGATTTATATCAATTCGAGAATCATTAAAAATAATTTCTGAGTCATTACTTGGTTTAGAACATGCTCACAATAGCAATGTATTACATCGTGATATTAAACCTGGAAACATTCTTCTTGGTGATAATGGCGAAGCTAAATTATCTGATTTTGGTTTAGCCCTTGACTACCATGTTGACCCGTCAGATACTATGGGTTATCGACCACATCAACCGCTAGAAGTAATCAACGGAAATCCTATGGATAAGGTTAGTGATATTTATGCAATGGGAATCACACTTTATAGACTCTTAAATAATATAGATGAAGTCAAATTCACATTTTCATCACTTGAAGAATGGAAAAAAGCAGTTAAAAGTAATAATTATCCTAAACGTGAATACTTACCACATATACCAAAAAAAGTTATTAATATAGTTAATAAGGCTATTCATAATAATTTAAATACACGTTACAAGAATGTAAGTGAGTTTAGACGAGCAATTGAAAAAATTAATTTATATATAGACTGGACTCCTTTGAATGATGATGAGTGGTTCGGGTCTACTCTGAATTCAGATACATACATAATTTCAAAAATAAAAAGAAGAACTGGTTGGTCAATAGATTTTAAGAAAAACAATCGACGTGTTTTAGATAAGTGCTATAAGAATATTATAGATGAAGATATAGAAGCAATATTTTTTGAAATAATACGTGATGCATGAAAATGTATAACAAATACTTGGAGAGAAATAAGTTACCCTGCGGGCAAACTTATTTCTCAAGACAGTCGTTATCTTACAAAGTTCCAAATGTTATCATGAACAAGCGATAGAAAAAGTCTTGATGTAATTAAGCCATTTTATAAAGTCAAAACTTTCTATGGAAGTCCTCAACTTTTTAAAAAAAAGTTGAACAAAAACTCTTGAGAAAAGGAAAAAATTATAATGGCATATGGATATCGTTTAAATGTAGAAGATATATTTTTAAAACAAGCTGATAAATGTTGGGAACGAGCAAAGAAAAATATGGTTGAAATACAAGATGAGGATCCTCTAACAGTAGAACAATTACCTTTTATGGGACCAAATGATGAACAATGTATTTCTGATTGTATTTTTGCTGTAATTGGATGGGCTATTTGTCTAGAATCATATGTTAATTTAGCTTGGAATACTGATGAAAAAACCAAAGATAAACTTAATGAATTTAGTAGAAAAAATACATCTGAAAAATTAAAATTTATTTTAAAAGAAAATGAAATTGGATTAAGTGATAAGAATTGGTTGGCTGATATTAAACAACTATTCAATGAAAGAAACAATTTAGTACATTTTAAAGAAATAATTGAATATGTAGGCTTTAGTTTTGCCCCTAAATATCAAAAAGATTTGAGTCTAGAAAATTTAACAAAATATAGAAGAGCACTAGAAGAAGCAATAAAAATTGTTAGTGATACAGTTGGTTTAGAATCAAGATTATTAGATGGTGATTTTGAGCTATTCTATTATGATGAATAAAGCTCAAAAGTAGTAAAGCATTAAAAAGATAACAAAAACTTGCACACTAATATCTTACCCTGACGAAATTTAGCTTTATTTTGCAAATAATTTATTGTTATGCTCTAGATATTATCAAGATTGAAACAGGTAAGATATTAGTGAAGACAGTCGTTATCATAACAGTTCGATATGTTACCATGAGAACAAAGAAAAAATTAAAGGACTTACTTTATGTCAGCAAGTATATTTTTACCAATTATTACAGCAATACTTGGTTCTTATTTAACATACTTTTTTACTGCAAAAACAAAAAAGAATGATGCAATCATAAAATATAAAGAGGAAAAATACTCAAATTTACTTTTATTACTTCAGGGATTTGTAGGCTCAACAGCCAACTCAGAGACAAAAAAGAAATTCTTTGAGGAGCAATATAAATCTTGGTTATATAGTTCAGATGAAGTTGTAGAAGCAATAAATAAAATGGTTGAGTTAGTTATTCAATCAAAAAGCACACCTATTGACCCAGAGGAAGGAAGAAAAGCAGTTGGCAATATCATTGTAGCAATGAGAAAAGATTTACTTGGAAATAGCAAGCTGGATTTTTCAAGTTTTAGATATACAGATGTTGTCAAATGATAACAAAACAGCGGAAGAAGAATATGCTAACCCAACCGAGCATTTAGGCTTTTTCTTGCAAACAAGATTTTAAAAAGTTTGAACTTAAAATGGTAAAACCGCATATTCCTCGCTTCAACCGTTAGCTTAACAATTCGAAACATTATCATGAAGACCAAAGAAAAAAGTCATTATGCTGCACTAACTATCATGATAAGTTCAAAACTTGCTATGAAAGACCTGTCTCTTTTTAAAAAAAGAGACACAAAAACATTAAAATAGGAATATTTATGGAAATATTATTTCAATCAATTGTAGGTTCAGCACTAACAAGTGGTATTATCATATGGCTTAGTAAATCTTGGATATCAGAAAGATTAAAAAATGCAATAAAACATGAATATGATGAAAAATTAGAAACTTTAAAAATTCAATTAAATGCACAAAATAGTATTGAGTTAGAGAAAATAAAATCAAAACTATACGAAAATTCAATAGAACATCAAATTAAGTTTTCTAAACTTCATGATATTAGAGCTGAAGTAATAGCTGAAACATATTCTTTATTATACGACCTATATTATGCCATTGCAAAATATACAACTAAAATTGAATCTGGACAAACTGAATCAAGGAAAAGAAGATTTGAACTGGCACATGAAGCTTTCGATATTTTTTATAAGTATTATCAAAAGAAGGTTATCTATTTACCTAAAGAAACTGTTTCAAACATCCGTATTCTTGACACTAAACTAACTGAATCATTTTATGATTTCTGGATAATAGTTGATGGTAAAGAAGAAGATGATGATGAAGCGATGAAAACTTGGCAAGAAATTTATAAAAATATAAATGGGGAAATAAAAAATACATTAAGTCAGCTTGAAGATGAATTTAGAACATTACTAGGTGAAAAAGCTAACAAAATGTAGCAACAAAAATCTGTTTTCCCAGCTATGAAAACTTCATCTTGCTAAAAAACTTTGCTATCATGACAAATGTTAAAACACTTGAAATAGAAAACAGATTTTTGTACTGAAACGTTATATCCAAAAGTTCGAAATGTTATCATAATAGTTAAGAAAAAGGTTTCTATGGAGTTGATTTTGCATATGCTACCACTTCAAGAAAATAATTGACAGAAATGCAATTAAACCTTCCTTGTATTAAAAAATACCTTTTATTATAAGCTAATTATCAATTTTAAAGTAATTTTTGGTATTGTGTATATGTATAAAACTTGAAGGAATGAATATGGAATTCGAGAATTATTTAGCCTTAATAGGCACAATAATTGCAATTTTTACATTAGCTAGGCAAATATATATAAGTAATCAACAATCAAAAATTAAAACATTTTTCATATATACACAGAGATATCAAGATATTATGCTTAAGTTACCTTTAACTATCAAATCAAATGATTTTTTAATAAAAGATCTAGAAAAAGACAAAAAAGATGAACTATTAGTATGGTTAAGGGCTTATTTTAATTTATGTTCAGAAGAATATTATTTAAATCAAAAGAAATTAGTGGATAACAATATATGGGGATTATGGGAATCAGGGATACAAGATTCATTAAAAATAATAGCATTTAGAGATGCTTGGAAAGAACTTAAAAAGAATGGATATTATGATAAAGATTTTTCAAACTACATAAACAATATGATTGAACAATAAAATACAAAGGAAAAAATATGCTTTATGAGCTATTAGACCAAGAGAAAAAACATGGGATTGATATTTTAAAAAATAAAGTTCAACCATATTTGGCTAGAATAGTTGTAACATTTCCAGAGTATACTGATCATAGTATTGAACATTCCAATAGAATTCTAAAAGTTATAGAAAATGTTATATTAGATAAAAATAATATTGAATATTTACGAAATAATCAGTGGAATTTATTTTTTTTATTAGCATCAATATATTTACATGACTTAGGAATGGTTGATTTTTCTTTTTTAAAATTAGAAATACCAGAAAAAGAAAAGCAAAATAACATAAGAAAAAACCACCATATTCGCTCATGTGTTGCTATAGAACACTTAAGTGATGAATTTGGCTTAAATGATTTTTCAAGTGAAATAATTTGTAAAATAGTAAAAAATCATAGAGGACAATTAGATAGAAGCATTCTTACAGAAATTGAAACTTATGAAATGGAAAGTATAAATATAGGTTTTTTGATTTCAATTTTAAGACTGGGTGATGAACTAGATTTGTCTTCATCAAAAGTTAATAGACAGATTAAAGACTATTTTATTAAAAATGAAATAAGTAAATATGAATGGAATAAACACTTTAGTATTGGAAGTGTTACTTCGCATCCAGAAATAAAACATACAATTTTAATAAAATGTAAATGTAAAGATAAAAATATTCATAGGAGTTTAAAAAAAATTGAAACTAAAATTAATAATCTTTTTTTCCTAATTAATTCTCATGTTGAACCTAGACTAAAATATATCAAGTGCAATTTTGAAATAGAAAATAGAGGATATATTGATAAAGATATTAAATTTACGATAGATGAAAATTCACTATGGCCGTTAATTATCGGTCAAATGCTATATGATGATAAAAGAGTATTTGTTCGTGAATTAGTTCAAAATGCATTAGATGCTACATCATTAAAAGCCAATAGAAGTACTAATGAATATACTCCAAAAATAGAGATAAAATATCATACAAATGTATTAGAAGTAATTGACAATGGTATAGGTATGTCAATAGAAGAAATCGAAAAATATTTAACAAGAATTTGCTTATCGTACTATGGTGAAAATTTAAATAAATTAAATAAGAATGATTTTTACCCAATTAGTAAATTTGGAATAGGTATCTTTTCTTGTTTTATGGTCTCAGAAAAAGTTACAATAAAAACATCTAATGGTAGTGGAAAATGTTACTTTTTAACTATTACCGATATTAAAAACTATGTGCATTTAGAAGAAAATAATGAAAATTATATAGGAACATCTGTAAAAGTTTATTTAAAAGAAAATATAAAAAATTTTATAATATTTATAAGAGATACATTTAGATATCTTGAAATTCCAATTCAATTTTATTACCCAGATAATTCTATTGAAGTCATAGGAAGAAGACCTGCTAATAAACAAGAAATGATAGAGTTTCAAAATTATAACTTTAACAACATAATTGAATATCCAATTACATCATTAAATTCAATTGGATATATTTGGGAAGGGGGAAATTATAGTAATATTTTTAAAGATAAAAAAGTTTTATTATTAATGGATGGAATAAAAATTGGTAAGTTTGATTTTTTTCCAAATTGGTTAAACATGGATAATTTTTCGGGATTTTTAAACTTAAAAAAATCGGAAAGAGTTACAATTACGGCTTCACGGAATGAAATACAAAAAGACGATAAATACCATAAAATTGTTAACGCATTTGAAAAAGCTCTTTATCCTATGATTGAAAAAAAATTGAATAATATAGATAATAATATAGATATAAGACAATTTTTTCAAAGCAATATTAAACTAACAACGAATAAATACATATTTAAATTAATAAAAAAATATTATATATTTGAATATTTTATGGATGAGATAAGAAGTAACAAAAATCAAAAACCAATATATTTAAAATATGACAAACTACTAGTGCATATTTTAAAACAAGATAATGATATTAAGTATCATTGTGGGAGAAATATGAAAACTTATGATGGTAATTACTTTAAAAAAATATATTACGAAGGATAGAAAATGGATTTTAAAAAACAAGCGATTTTTGAAGATTTACAAATGACTGTATCTGAGCAATTAAATATAGATAATATGGATTACTTATCATTAAATGCTAGGTTTGTTGAAGATTTAGGAGCTGATTCACTAGATGTTGTAGAATTAGTAATGGCAATGGAAGAAAAATTTGATGTAGAAATTCCAGATAGTGATGCTGAACAAATAGTTACTATGGGGGATGCTCTTAATTATATTAGCATTAAGTGTGGGTAAAAATAATTTGTAGAAGGTCAAGGGGAATGAATCTTAACTTTTTGATATTAAAATAAGCCCAGATATAACAAAATATTGGAGAAAAATATGTAGCCCTCACGAGTATTTTACCTAGGCAAAAAGATAAACAATCATGATATATATTATAACGATTGTGGACAGCTACATATTTTTCAATTCAGTCGTTGTATAACACTTTAGACTATCTCAAAAAAAGAAAGTCTAAAGCCGTACAAAGAGGAAAAAAAGCAAGTGTTTCAGAGAGTGGCTTCGCCACCCTCTGATGTGGAAACCACACTTGCAAAGCTTTCTTTTTTAACCCAATTAAAAGTCGAGATATTACTTCACTTTTAAAGTCCGTGTAAAAACGAATGAAGGCAAAACAGACTCATGAAAGAAAGGTTTTTACACTTTCATTCACGAAAGATTTAAAGCAAAAAAATCTTGGGTTAAAAAAGAAAGTTCATAAGACATAAGAACTCTCATGAGAAGCATTTTGTTACTGTTTTAAATTCCATTATCTTTGAAGTTGAGATTGTCTTATACAACAAAACGGAGAAAAAAATCTGCATCCCCGACGGGCATTTGGGATGAGCAAAAAAACTTGCTATCATGAGAACTATTAAAACGATTGTGAGCAGATACAGATTTTTTTACTCAAACGTTAGACTAACATAGCAGATGTTATCATGATACCTAAATAGGGAAATCATTATGGAATTGAATTTATGATGATCAATTCTAATATACTATAAAAATAATGTCTCTTTAGTACTATGTTTTTTAGAAGCAGTATAAATATTAGACAATTATAAAAGAAAAATTATTATATACTATTTAAGTGATTTTTAATTAAATATCATCAGACTCATATATTACTATCCCAAATCAATATAGAACAATAATTCAACTATAATAACTAAAAGGTTAAGATATTGCATATTAAATATATTTTTAGTGAAGAAGAAAAAGGAATTATAAAGTTAGCACTTAAAGA
>Ga0256834_1002003_pt1 | contig 13235 bp, 8 predicted proteins | sample 4281140metaG_FD_190536 | JGI IMG/M metagenome (GOLD analysis project Ga0256834, IMG submission 190536) | Hydrothermal vent microbial communities from East Pacific Rise, Pacific Ocean - 4281-140 | ecosystem: Environmental > Aquatic > Marine > Hydrothermal vents | place: Pacific Ocean: East Pacific... | reverse complement strand
CAGGTCGTGGAAGTGATATTATGATACCAATGGCAATTCCGAGTTTTGGCGGCATGTTGGTTGCGTTAATTACGCTTTTTGTAGTGCCAGTGCTTTACAGTTGGTCAAAAGAAATTAAAATAAAAAAATCATAGCGTCCTTTGCGAACTTTGCGTTTAAATTAACCGCAAAGTTCGCAAAGGTTTCGCAAGGTTCGCAAAGAAATAGAAATATGAAAAAAATAATAGTAACAATAACATTTTTAGTTGGCTTTACAACTTATTCTCAAAGTATTGAAGAATATTTAGCAATTGCGATTAAAAACAATTCCAATTTAAAAGTAAAAACAGCAGACTACGAATTAGCCAAAGAAAAAGTCAACGAAGTTGGCACTTACGAAAACACCAACTTAAGTTTGGATGTATTTGCATTAACACCAGAAACTCGTGTTGGTTCACAGTTATTTAGAGTCGGTGCAAGTCAAAAATTACCTTGGTTTGGTGAATTTAATGCTCAAAAAAATGCAGTAAAAACATTGGCCGAAATTAAACAGTATGATATTGCCTTAACGGAAATTGATTTAGAATTTCAAGTAAAGAAAGCATACTACGAAATTTATAGAGAATTAGCGATTACCGAAATTTTAAAAGACAATAAACTCATCTTAAAAACCTATGAAAATATGGCGTTGGCAGCACTATCAAATAATAGAGCAACGATGAGTGATGTATTGCGAATTAGAGTTCAAAAAAACGAATTGCATAGTAAGGTATTTCAGAATATTAATAGTATTAACGTGCTAAATAAAAACTTTAATAAACTATTGCAACAAGACCAAAATACTTTTTTAAACGTAGTAGATAGTTTAAATGTATTAGATATTTTGATTGGTAATAAAACTATAAATCAACATCCTAGTTTAGAAAAAATTTCTGAAATGCAATCGGTTTATAAAGCACGAGAAAAACTAATTGACATCGATAAAAAACCTAAAATAACTGTTGGTTTAGATTATATTCTAGTGGATGGTTATTCTAATTTGAATCCTTCTCAAAACGGAAAAGATATTCTAATGCCAAAAATTTCGGTTGGAATTCCGATTTTTAATAAGAAACATAAATCACAATATAAGCAATTAAAAATTCAAGAAGAACAAATTGCTAATGCCTTAGAAAACAAAAAAAATGCATTAGATATAGCATTAGATAGTGCAATATTAGAATTAGACAATGCCATTTTATCCGTTGTTGCAGCACAAAAAAACAAAACAGAAATCCAAAGAGCGATTAACGTAGATTTAAAAGCTTACGAAACAGGCATTTTAGATTATGATAAAATATTACGATTGCAATTGCAGAAAATTCGATTCCAATTAATGGAAATTGAAGCCATAAAAAAAGCATTTGTAGCAAAATCTAAAGTGGAGTATTTAACTAATTAAAATAGTTCAAATTATGAAACATACATACAAAATAATAGGAATGACTTGTAATAATAATCACAAACATTAATTTAAATTTTTTCCGAAGAGTTTAAATAATCTATGCTTTTGAAAAAAAATATACTAATCCACTCAGAATTTTTTCCTTTGAAAAGGTTAGTGTGAGCAAAAACAATTAAAAATGAAGAAAACAATTTATGTATTAGCAATCGCAGTATTAATAGTAACTGCGTGTAAAGACGGTAAAAAAGAGACGCCATCCGCAGACCATTCTGAGATGGAAATGAAAAACGATCACAATGATAATCACGACCATAAAAAAACAGAAATGAAAAATGACGATGGTCATAACCACGATCATTCTAAAATGGGAAATAAAACTACACATAGCGATAAAACTATAGAGCAAAACAAAACTAAAAATCCTGCAACAACACCAATAGTAAATGCGTATTTACAAATTAAAAACGGCTTAGTTGCAACCGATAAGTCTGCTACAGCAAAAGGAGCAACTACGTTGTTAACTGCCTTTAAAGGCTTTGATATGTCTAAATTATCTGGTGATACATACAAAGAATACATAAATATTTTGGATAGTGCTAAAGGACAAACCGAACATATTAAAAAAAGTGATATAGACCATCAACGTAAACATTTTAAAAATTTAAGTCAAGATATTTCTGAAATGATTGCTCTTTTAGGAACTGAAAAAACTTTATATCAAGATCATTGTCCAATGGCAAATAATGGTAAAGGAGCCGCTTGGTTAAGTGAAACCAAAGATATTAAAAATCCTTATTTTGGAGATAAAATGTTACATTGTGGTTCTATAACAAAACAAATTAATTAATAGGAATAAATATATTTAATAATAACTTAAACAAACTAAAAATCAACAAAATGAAAAAACATCTTAAAAAAATCGTAATCGCTTTAATTGTAGTTTTTATCCTAATTCAATTTTTTCCAACTCACAGAAATGAAAATAAAGAACTACTACCAACAGACTTTTCTAAAGTTTACGATGTGCCAGAGAACATACATGTCATGTTAAAAAATGCATGTTATGATTGCCATAGTAACAATACCAAGTATCCTTGGTATAATAAAATACAACCAGTTAGTTGGTTTTTAGAAAATCATATTGCCGAGGCAAAAGAAGAATTAAATTTTTCTGAATTTGGAAATTATTCAGCAAAAAAACAAAATCATAAATTAGATGAAATTATAGACGAAGTAAAAGAAGGAGAAATGCCTTTAAAAGGTTATAAATTAATGCATAGCGAGGCTAAATTTTCTGATGAAGAAAGAAAGCAATTTTTATCTTATTTTCAAAAAATAATGAAATAAGTTAAGCACATCAGACCTTCAATATTTTTAAAACCTTGAAGGTCTATAAAAGTAAACAAATGAAAAAAACTATAACAATAATAGCAATCTTACTCATAGGAATTCTTATCGGAAAATTTGTATTAGGAAATTCTAGAAAATTAGGATTAAACAATGATAAAATAAAAAAAATAATAGAACATTGGACTTGTTCCATGCATCCAGAAATTGATTTGCCAGAATTTGGTCCTTGCCCTAAATGTGGCATGGATTTAATACCCAAAACTGAAAACGCAGAAGGTTTAAACGCAAATGAATTTAAACTATCTAAAAATGCATTGGCATTGGCAAATATAGAAACACTAGTTGTTGGAGATAATTTGGATAAAAGTGTTTTAGGTAAAGACGTTTTGCAAAACACCTCAACTCTAAAACTATCAGGTAAAATAATGGTTAATGATAAAGCAACAGCTATGCAAACTGCTCATTTTGGCGGTAGAATAGAAAGTCTAAAATATCGTAGTGTTGGCGAATATGTGAAAAAAGGTAGTCTAATAGCAACCGTTTATTCACCAGAATTAGTAACTGCACAAAATGAATTTATTGAAGCACTTAATATAAAAAATGCACAACCAGAATTATATAATGCGGTACGTAATAAATTAAAAAATTGGAAAATTTCTGAAAATCAAATCCAACAAATAGAGCAAACTAAAAAAGTGATTACTAATTTTAATATGTATGCAAATGTTTCAGGATATATTGATGAAATACTAGTGCAAGAAGGTAATCACGTTAAAGAAGGTTCTCCAATATTTAAAGTATCTAATTTAGGAAGTGTTTGGGCAATGTTTGACGTTTATGAGCAAGATATTAAAAATATTAAATTAGGACAGCAGTTATTAATTACACCAAATGCGTATTCAAACCAAAAAATTAAAGCAAAAATTAATTTTATAGACCCAAGTTTAAATACAGGTACAAGAACAATAGCAGTTAGAGCAACATTATTAAACCCTAAAAATCAATTAAAACCTGGCATGTTACTAACAAGTGAGGTAATTATTAAAAACTCTGCTAAAAACAATAATACAGCAACTGTTTTTGTTCCAAAAACAGCAGTATTATGGACAGGTAAGCGCTCTGTGGTTTATGTCAAAACAAATAAAGACGAACCTGTTTTCGAATTACGTGAAGTGACATTAGGCGATGCAAGTATGTCTAATTATCAAATAATTTCAGGTTTAGAAAATGGAGTGGAAATTGTTAGTAATGGTATTTTTACTATAGATGCTGCTGCTCAATTACAAGGTAAAAAATCAATGATGAGTAGAACGGATAAAACAGATAAAAGTGTAAACAAACCTAAAGAAATAGAAAGAATAGATGTAAACCAAAAATTCAAAAAACAATTAGATGTCGTATTTCAAGATTACATCAATATAAAAGATGCTTTTGTTTTAACCGATGCTAAAAAAGTAAACGAAGCAGCAAAACAAACTTTAAAAAATCTAAAAAAAGTAAAAATGTCTTTACTTAAAAAACCAAAAGCACACGAAATTTGGATGCCAAATGTAAAAATAATTAAAGAAAGTTTGCAAAACTTATCTAATGAATTAAATATTGAAAAGCAACGTGCAACTTTTATCAATTTATCTAATGCAATGACCAAAGTAATCAGCAGTTTTGGTACTAATAAAGAAGTTTATGTACAACATTGTCCTATGGCAAATGATAACAAAGGAGCAGATTGGTTGAGTTTTGATAAAGCAATTAAAAACCCTTATTTTGGTGATAAAATGTTACAATGTGGTTCTGTAGAACAGACTATAAAATAATGATTTATTGAACAAACTAAAACTAGAAAACAAGTTTTTAATACATTTATAACAAATGTATGATATTTAAAAAAATCAATACGCTAATAAAATAGTAGATACTAAAACTATTTTGGATGATTTATTTGTATAATTTGCGATGCTTATTTACAAACTTTAAGAAATCATTAAGAATAAAATAGTATATCTTTGCAAATAATGATAAAACTGTTTTCCATAGTATTCTCAACGTTGTTTTTCATACAAAGTGCAAACATTCATTTTGATGATGTATTACAATTTAGAGAATTTATAGAGCATGCTAATTTACATAAGGATAAGTATGGCGATAGTTTTATGGTTTATGTATCCAAACATTATGGCGAATTAAAAGAGAGTCATAAAGAACAACATCAAGAAGAAGAAAAAGACCATAAACACACACCAATTCATCACGATTGTGCTGCACAAACACAGATTGATGTATTATTTAGTGCTTTTTCGTTCTCTTTTAAAACAACTAAATTTATTGAGAGTAGTAAAACTACTTTTTACTATCAAGATAAATTTTCTACATTCGAAAAACAAAAAATTTTTCAACCACCACAATTTAGTTAAAAATGAAGAGTTAAAAGATTAAAGTGAAAACTCAAGTATTCCTTTAATCATTTATTATAATTTAAATAATTTACTACCTAAAAATATTTGGGTAAGTCTAAATTATTAAAATATTACTTTTCAAAAATCATACTACTTTTTACATTCAATTTTTAACTTTAAACTAAAATATGTTAAGCAAAATTATAGATTTTAGCATAAAAAATAAATTTCTAATATTCCTATTTACAGTAATTATAATGGGTTTTGGAGTTTATTCGCTAACACAAATACCTATTGGTGCCGTACCAGATGTTACCAATAATCAAGTGCAAGTTATTACAACTTCACAAAATTTATCTACACAAGATATAGAACAATTTATCACTTATCCTGTAGAATTAGAAATGTCTAATTTACCTGGAGTTGTAGAAATTCGCTCTACTTCAAAATTCGGATTATCCGTAGTAACCATTGTTTTTGAAGAAAGTATGGGAACGTATTTACCAAGACAATTAATTTCTGAAAAATTAATTTCGGTTCGTGAAAATATTCCCGAAGGATTTGGTTCACCAGAAATGGGACCAATAACCACAGGTTTAGGCGAAATCTACCAATATATTCTCGATGTAAAAGAAGGTTACAAAGATAAATACGACGCAACCGAACTAAGAACCATACAAGATTGGATTGTTAAAAGACAACTTTCTGGTATTAAAGGAGTTGTTGAGGTCAATACTTGGGGCGGATTTTTAAAACAATATGAAGTTGCTATAAATACCGCAAAATTAAATGCAATGAATATCTCTACCAGCGATATTTTTACAGCGATCGAAAAAAATAATAGTGTTGCTGGTGGCGGTTATATCGAAAAGACCAATCAATCTTATTTTATTCGTGGCGAAGGTTTAATGACTTCGTTAGAAGACATAGAAAATACCGTAGTAACCAATAAAAACGGCTTGCAAATTCTCGTTAAAGATATTGCAAAAGTTGGTTTTGGTTCTGCCATGCGTTTTGGAGCAATTACCGCAAATGGCGAAGGCGAAAAAGTGTTGGGACAAGTTATGATGCTTAAAGGCGGAAACTCCAAACAAGTTATTGAAGCCGTAAAAGAACGAGTAAAATCTATCGAAAAATCCTTACCAGAAGGTGTTTATATTAACGGGTTTTTAGACCGAAGTGAATTAATCGCTAAAACCACTTTTACGGTTTACGAAAACCTGATTTTAGGAAGTTTAATTGTGATTTTTGTAGTGATTTTATTACTTGGTAATTGGCGTTCAGGTTTAGTAGTTGCATCGGTAATTCCGTTGGCATTATTATTCACTTTAGGTATGATGTATATTTTTGGAGTCGATGCTAATTTAATGAGTTTAGGAGCAATAGATTTCGGAATTATAATTGATGGAGCCGTTATTATAGTCGAATTTGTGGCATTTAAAATTACCGCTAAAAAAGCAGATTTTACAGCACTAAATAAAAGTGAATCTCAAGATGTACGAGATGATATAACTTTTGGAGCAGCATCTAAAATGATGTCATCTGCCATTTTTGGACAACTCATTATTTTAATCGTATTTATTCCAATTTTAACACTTGGTGGCATTGAAGGTAAAATGTTTAAACCAATGGCAATGACTTTTAGCTTTGCTTTAATTGGTGCGATGATTTTCGGATTAACATACGTGCCTGCAATGGCAAGTTTGGTTATAAAACCAACCAATTTATCCGACAAAAATATCTCTGTACGTTTAATGCGATTTTTAACGAATATTTACGAACCAGCAATCCGTTGGGTTTTAAAAACAAAACGTTTAGTTATCGCCTTAGCATTAGTTATTTTATTAGGTGCAGTTTATTTATTTTCTACAATGGGAGCGGAATTTGTACCAACTTTAGACGAAGGTGATTTTGTAATTCAACCTGTTTTAAAAACAGGAACATCACTCGCAAAAACGGTAGAAATTACCACAAAAATTGAGCAGGTTTTACGTGATAATTTTCCAGAAGTAAAACAAGTTGTCAGCAGAATTGGTGCTGCGGAAGTACCAACCGACCCAATGTCTATGGAAGAAAGTGATGTTATTATTACTTTAAAGCCTAAAGGCGAATGGACTTCAGCAACGACAAAAGATGAATTAGCAAATAAATTTAAAGAAGCCTTAGCAATTATTCCAAATATGGAAGTGGAATTTACACAACCTATCGAAATGCGATTTAATGAACTAATTTCTGGTGTTAGAGCAGATATTGCTATTAAGATTTTTGGTGATGATTTGGCTATTTTAGATAAAAAAGCCAACGAAATAAAACGTGCTATTGAAAATGTAAATGGTGCTGCTGATATTACCGTTGAAAAAACTGCTGGTTTACCACAGATGAATGTTAAATTTAATCGAAATAAAATTGCTCGCTACGGACTAAATATTTCCGATTTAAACGAAATGATTGCGATGGGTTTTTCTGGTCATAAAGCAGGAAGTATTTTTGAAGGCGAAAAGAAATTCGATTTGGTTTTACGTTTAGATAAAGCGAAACGCCAAGATATTTCGGACCTTAAAAATCTATATGTAGATTTGCCTAATGGCGGAAAAATTCCGTTAAGCGAATTAGCAAATATTACCTATAAAAAAGGTGCTGCCAAAATATCTAGAGACGATACCAAACGTAGAGTTGTTGTTGGTATTAATGTAAGAAACAGAGATTTACAATCGGTTGTAGATGATATTAAAAATATAATTAACACTAAAATTAAAATTCCTGTTGGTTATTCGGTTACTTATGGTGGTCAATTTGAAAACTTAGAATCCGCTAAAGCAAGGTTAAAAGTTGCCGTGCCAATTGCACTTATATTAATCTTTGTTTTGTTGTATTTCGCATTCAAATCCGTTAAGGAAGCATTAATTATTTATAGTGCAATTCCGTTTGCAGCAGTTGGCGGAATTCTGTTTTTATGGTTAAGAGATTTGCCATTTAGTATTTCGGCTGGTGTTGGTTTTATCGCACTTTTTGGGATTGCCGTTTTAAACGGAATTGTATTAATTGAAGAATTTAAAGAACTAAAACATGGCGGTATGAAACCAGATGATGAACTTATTATTTTTGGAGCAAAAAGCAGATTACGTGCTGTAATATTAACAGCATTAGCAGCGGCTTTAGGATTTTTACCAATGGCAATTTCTAATGGTGCAGGTGCAGAAGTACAACGACCTTTAGCAACTGTAGTTATTGGCGGTTTAATAACTTCTACCTTATTAACTTTATTAGTTTTGCCTGTTTTGTATGCACTTTTTGATAGTAAAAAAGAACGTAAGCGTTTTCATTTAAAAGGTAAAACAGCAAAGGTAATTTCGGTATTTTTAATGTTATTTTCGGTAGGTTTATTCGCACAAAATAAGCCGTTAAATTTAGAGGAATTAAAGGAATTAGCATATACCAATAATGGTTCTTTAAAAAACTTAGAATTACAAACTAAAAAGGCTGAATTTATTGCAAATACGCCAAATAATTTTGGCAATACGCAATTTACTTACAATTGGTTTAATGATAAAATCACCGAAGATGTTGGTGTGTTTAACACTTTTGGTATTTCGCAATCGGTAAGTTTACCTCAAGTTTATATGGCAAATAAAAAGTTTAGAAAATCTAAAGTTGCGGTAACGGAAAGTGCTTATGAAATTCAGAAATTTGAAATTGATAAACAAATTACAACCTTGTTTTACCAATATCAATATGCAAAAGAAAAAGAAACGACTTACAAATTATTGCTAGATTTATATGTTGATTTTGCACATAAAGCAAACAGGCGATTTGAATTAGGTGAAAGTAATTATTTAGAGAAAATTACTGCAAAATCTAAATCAAAACAAGTGGAATTACTTTATAATCAATCGGTTAAAGAAGTTTCTGTACTGTTGCTAGGTTTGTCTAAAGTAGTGCAAGATGTAACTATTAAGGTAAAAACAATTCCTTTAGAAAAAGTAAACTTAAACACTTTGCAATTAAATGAAAATGTAGGTTTTACTTATTTTGAAGCACAGCAAAAAATGTTAGATGCTAAAACTAAAGTGGCTAAAAAAGCATTATTACCAAATTTTAATTTGCAATATAATTACGGTATCAATTCCTTTTTAGATGGTAATTCTAATGCGTTTCAAGTAGGTGTAAATATTCCGTTATTAAAAGGAGCGAAAAAATCTAAAATCGCTTTAGCAAAAATGGAAAAGGAAATTGTTTTAGAACAAAAAAGCAATTACGAAAAACAATTGGAAGCAAAAAATAGACAATTACAGGCAAGTTTAACACAATACCAAGAAAGTCTAACTTATTTTTTAACCGAAGGAAAAGCACTAAATGACGCTATTTTAAAAACAGCAAATAGTAGTTTTAAGCACGGTGAAATCGACTTTTTTCAATACATACAAAGTGTAGAAACAGCGTATGAAAATAAACTTTCTTATTTAGATAACTTAAATAAATATAATAAAACAGTAATAGAAATTAATTATATAAAATAGACTTTAGACTAATAGATGTTAGACTATAGACTGAAAGACTATAAATATTATTACAAATAAAAACCTTTGTGACCTTTGCGAAAACTTAGCGAACCTTGCGGGAAAAACAAAAAAACATAAAACAATGAAAAATTTAACATACATACTAATTACAACAATCATCTTATTTACAAGTTGTAAAAAAGAAAAAGACCACAATAAAAATGATGGTTATCAAAACGAAACAACTAAATCTGAAGATTCACATGAAGACGAAGATATAACAGTAACTACTGCTCAATTTGAAAGTAGTAAAATGCAATTAGGTAAATTATCTAAACAAGATTTTCCAGAAGTGGTAAAAACTACGGGTATGATTGATGCTCCACCACAAAGTATAGAAATAATCAGTTCTTTTTATGGTGGTTATATTAAAAAATCTAACTTATTAATTGGCGATATAGTACGTAAAGGGCAAGCAGTAGTTACTATTGAAAACCCAGAATTTGTAGATATGCAACAAAATTATTTAGAAGTAAAGGAAGAAATAGGCTATTTAAAATCAGAATTTGAAAGACAAAAAACGTTATATTCTGAAAAAATAACTTCCGAAAAAAACTATTTAAAAGCAGCAAGTAACTATAAACGTAAAAAGGCAACTTTAAACGGATTGCGTAAAAAATTGAAAATGCTAAATATTAATCTGTCTAATGTAGAACAAGGTAACATGACCTCAACAATTACACTATATTCTAGCATAAATGGCAGTATTTCTAAAATTAATGTAAATAAAGGAACGCACATTTCACCTGCAGATGAAATTATGGAAATTATTAATATTGACCATATTCATATTGAGTTAAAAGTGTTTGAAAAAGATGCGATGAAAATTAAAAAAGGACAAGAAATCCGTTTTAAAATTCCAGAAGTTTCTGATGAGTATTATGATGCTGAAGTACATTTAGTTGGCAAATCTATAGAAACAGATAGTAGAACCGTAAAAGTACACGGTCATTTACACCATAAAACCAAAAATAGATTTGATATTGGTATGTTTGTAGATGCTGAGATTGAAACCGTTAGTAATAAATCTATGGCTTTACCAGAAACTGCTTTTATTGAAGAAGGCGAACATAAAGTAGTTTTAAAATTAGAAAAACAAGAAAATGGTACCTATATTTTTGAACCTATTGAAGTAAAAGTTGGCAAAACATATAAAGGTTTTACCGAAATTTTATCGGATAATATTAAAGAAACCGATACTGTTTTAACAAAAGGTGGTTATTCTTTAGTTGGCGCAGAAGGTGGCGGACATTCGCATTAAAATAAAACTCACACCGTGACTTTGAGTCACGGTGTGAGTAAAAAATAAAAATTATGGGACATAATCATAATCACGAAGAAATAATTATAGAAAAAAATGATGACGACTGTAAAGATGGTGCTTGTGCGGTTGATTATACAAAAGACACACCAAATAAAGATACTATTTCGTTTAATAAAGCATATATAAAACCAGCAATTGGTTTATTATTTTTATTACTTGGTATTGGTTTTGATTATTTTGATGTAGTATTTTTTAAAGCACCAATTCCCTTAATTTGGTTCGGAATTATCTATCTTTTTATTGGCGGACCAATTGTTTTAAAAGCGGTAAAACTTATTTTAAAAGGCGATTTTTATAATGAATTTGTATTAATGTCTGTTGCAACCATCGGTGCATTTTTAATTGGTTCGTATGCCGAAGGAATTGCCGTTATGCTATTTTACGTAGTAGGCGAATTGTTTCAAGAAGCAGCTGTAAATCGTGCAAAGCGATCTATAGAAGCCTTATTAAAAGTTCAAGTCGAAGAAGTAACGGTTTTAGAGAATGGCAAACAAATAATTAAACATCCAAAAAATGTACAAATTGGCGAAATTATTCAAACAAAAGCAGGACAAAAAATTGCTTTAGATGGTGTTTTAGTTTCAGATAACGCTACCTTAAATACAGCGGCATTAACAGGCGAATCTGTGCCAAATAACAAAGAAAAAGGCGAGCAGGTTTTAGCAGGAATGATTAACCTCAACAAAGTTATTCAAATACAAACAACTAGTTTATTTGCTGACACTAAACTTTCAAAAATATTAAAATTAGTACAAGAAGCAGTTGGTAAAAAAGCAAAAACACAATTGTTAATTAGTAGATTGGCAAAAATTTATACACCAATTGTATTTTGGTTGGCAATAGCGTTAATTGTTATTCCTTATTTCTTTTTAGGTGATGCTTATGTGTTTCAGACTTGGTTTCAACGTGCTTTAATTTTCTTAGTAATTTCTTGTCCTTGTGCGTTGGTAATATCTATTCCGTTAGGTTATTTTGGCGGAATTGGAGCAGGTTCTAAAAACGGAATCTTGTTTAAAGGTTCTAACTTTTTAGATTTAATGACTAAAGTAGATACAATAGTTATGGACAAAACAGGAACACTTACCAAAGGTGTTTTTGAAGTACAAAAAGTTGTTTCGGTAGATTTTGATAAAGATTTAATGTTGCAATTGGTTGCGAATTTAGAATCAAATTCTACACATCCTATTGCCAATGCAGTTGTAGCCCATCTTCCGTCTTCCCAAAGGGAAGAAACTTCAACATTTAAAACTTCAGAAGTAGAAGAAATATCTGGTCACGGAATAAAAGGATTTATTAACGATTACGAAGTTTTAGCAGGAAATTTAAAGTTGTTAGAAAAATTTAATATTCCGTTTAACGAAAACCTAAAAACCAATTCCGACACCATTGTAGTAATTGCAATTAATAATAGATATGTTGGTTATATTACCATTGCAGATACTATTAAAGAAGATGCTATTAAGGCAATAAAAGATTTACATAGTATTGATAAAGTTACACAAATTGTAATGCTTAGTGGCGATAAACAATTGGTGGTTGATAAGGTTGCAAAGACATTAGGAATCGATAAAGCAATTGGTGGTTTACTACCAGAAGATAAAATTACAGAAGTAGAAAAACTAAAAGCACAAGGTAAAACCATTGCTTTTATTGGCGATGGAATAAACGATGCGCCTGTAATTACTTTGTCGGATGTTGGTATGGCAATGGGCGGATTAGGTAGTGATGCTGCTATAGAAACTGCCGATGTTATTATACAAACCGATCAACCATCAAAAATTGCAACTGCTATTAGAATAGGTAATGCGACCAATAAAATTATTTGGCAAAACATATTTTTAGCGCTTGGTGTAAAGATTTTAGTTTTAATACTTGGTGCAATGGGAATGGCAACTATGTGGGAAGCCGTAATCGCCGATGTTGGTGTGGCGTTATTAGCCATATTAAATGCGGTTAGAATTCAGCGAATGCAATTTTAGTATTTGTGATATTAAATATGTGTTCAATCAAAAAAATTATAAAATTTCGATTAAACCTTATAAAATTTAACCATTTTTTTATATAATTAATTGAAAATCAGTGATTAATAATTTTTTTGATTTTTAATGTGATAATTGTCACGTTTATTTTAATGTATTACCTTAAATCCGCAAAACTTTATTAAAAAATTTAAGACAATCCACTGT
>Ga0256834_1002002_pt1 | contig 13245 bp, 11 predicted proteins | sample 4281140metaG_FD_190536 | JGI IMG/M metagenome (GOLD analysis project Ga0256834, IMG submission 190536) | Hydrothermal vent microbial communities from East Pacific Rise, Pacific Ocean - 4281-140 | ecosystem: Environmental > Aquatic > Marine > Hydrothermal vents | place: Pacific Ocean: East... | reverse complement strand
ATTTTCTAAGTTCATCGGTAATTTTTTCATCAAAAATGTGCAAAAACCTGCTTAGCATTTTTCCATATCCCGTGAATGTTCCATTGAGTACTGCTTTTAGCTTGCCATTGGCATCCGTATAAAACTGGGCAAAAGTACCATACGAAACCCCTTCTGACTCCTTATTTTTAATATTAAGGGAGGAATTGGCCTCTTTAATCTCCTTGCCTGTTACATTAACTTGCCCATTGCTGTTTTCAACTATATTCTTTAGTGCCTCAGCATATTTTTCATTCCATTGTTCAATTAACTTTTGCTTTTCTTTTAATTCTGGAATATCTAAAAAAGGGTTTTCTTCTTTGCTCTGTTTCTCTTTATTTCCTTTCTGTTTGTTGTCAACTTCAGGTTTTTCTTTCGATGATTCTTTTTCCTTTTCTGCTCTTTCTTTTGCTTCTTTCTTTTTCTGATCTTCGTACTCCTTTAATGGTTTTTTGTATTCTCTAAAAAAGTCTTCGTAAAAAGTTAGCAGGTCAATTGTACTATCCTTTTTATACTTTTGAAGGAAATAGTGTTTCATTTTCACTTTTTCGTCTTCCATGCCTTTAAACACTTTTAACGACTGCATTAATCCATCCAACTTTTCCACAAAAGTTCTTATTTCCTGCTGATTCAATATCGCATTTGCCTCCCGTGTTGTATCCTCATAAAAAACCTGTTCTGGTTTAAATAAAAACAGGGTAGAGGCCTGATGCTTAAATATTTCGTCTTTCTTTTCTTCGTCTTTCTTCTCCTTTTCCTCCTCTTTTTTTTCTTTCTCTTTGGCTTTTAGCTCTTCCTGTTTTTTCTTCCAATCTTTTTGGCGTTCTTCTGGTGTTTTTCGCTCATCTTTGGGCAATCCTGCTTCTTTATGAATAACCATGCATACCTCCCTGAACTTTTCAAACGCCAGATTTAGGGTTTCTTTCCTCGCTACATCATTTTGTTCAGCATACATATTTGCCATATTACGAAGCTGAATCAGCACTTCTATTAAATCAGCAATATGTGGTACTTTGTTTTCTTTTAGTAGTGCTAACCGCTCAACCAGTTTTATATCCCAGTCAGGGTCAATGCCGGAAACGCCAACATTATATTCAAGACAACCATAGTCAATCAATTGTTTAATATAAGTTTCCAGTTCCTCTTCTTCCGCTTCAATGTTATCATGCAATGTGGCTATCAACTTATTAAAACGAATACCAGATTTGTTTTCCTTAGCCGTTTCTATTATTAATTCTACAACCGGGCTAAAAGGGATGCGTTGAAATGACTCAATATTATTATTATTAGTGAGGAACAGGAAATGGTCTTCTTTATTTTCTATGGTAGGGTTTGGCCTTAAATAAAACCATAGATAGGCTTTCCTGTAGTTTTTAAATAAATCCAATAGGTACTTCAACAGGAAATTGTTTATTCTAATATGCCCTTTTACTTTTTTATCACTTGTGTGGTTAATACAAATCGGGTTTGATTTATCATCCCCGGTTAGTTCCGCCATTGATAAGTTAGTGAATGTACTAAAGGGTGAAGTTTTGGTATATATTCGGGTAAGGTATTTGATAAACCCTTGCTCTACCTGAATTTCTTTTTTTCTAAAATTCTTAATATTCCTACTGGTGTAAGAATCGAGACGATCCAGCAATGATTTACTGGATAATAATAAGCCTTTCTTAAGGCTATCCGTATTAACTAATTCCTTTATTACCAGCCTGCTTTGGTGCAGCGTTTGCAGGTAGTGAGTCTCTGTTTCCTCTATTTTCGATTTTACTGCTTCATTTAGCTGTAAATAGCTACCAAGTTTATCTTTGAGTTTAGCAGATAATATTTCTTTGGCTTTGGTAAGTTTGTTGTTTTTAATTTTTCTATCGTTGAATATATCCCTTCTCAGGTTTTGCAATACATTTTGATTGGCTGCATTGCTGAGTTGCTCTATAAAAGAGAATAGTTCATCGCAAAGTTGCTCCTTTTGGTCTTTCTTGTTTTCCTTCAGGCTAATAATTGCTGCTACTTCCTGAGTTACCACCTCTGTATTCATCTTAGCCCATTGTTCGAACGACTCACCTCCTAATCGAACCAGGCTGTAGGGAAATATATCCATTTACTAAGTTTAACATTATTAACCACCTGGCTGATTATTTAATCATACAAGTTTACGGAAACAATATTAGTAATAATTTGCGGGACTTTTTGTAGTAGTTTTTGCTAATATTATTGGCTATTCAAATAGTGATTTTTACTTAATTGATGGGTGGCACTCAAATGGATATTCAAATTTGGTTCATTTAATTGGCATTGTCTCAATTTTTGACTGAGTAAGAAGAAAAGTGGTTTAAGAAACCACCTTTCTTTTAAATTAATATTCTTAACAATTTTTACCATAAAGATCACTATTCCAGATAATGCATTCTCCATCGCATGAAGGAAAATTTTTATTAGTATCTGGCTGAACATAACCTCCTTTTACTGTGTTCTCCTTGTCTTTCTCCAAATCAGTCACAAAGCTTTTTACTTTTAATTCGTTCAGGTTTAATTTTTTACTGTTTCTCATAATAGTATTAATTGTTTTACTGCCTACTCTGTTTTGGGTTTTTCGGCTACCACCAACCTATTATGAAAAAAGCACTAAAAGGTTAACATTAGTTTTTCCTAAAATAAAAAATGAGCATAGTGGTTACTATAATTAGGATGATTAAAATGTAAAGCATATTTAGCGATTTATCTACTATAGGCTCATCATTTCCATACATTACAAAGGCTGCCCAATAATAAGGGTTGGCGTAAGCGGAACTGTTATTTTCCAACAAGCTTAATTTCGCCTGTCGAAGTGCCTCGCTTTTATTCATTTGCTCTGATAAGTTCTTGTAAAATGAATTCATAAGCAAATAGGTGCTTTGGTCGTCCACCTCCCAATGGCTTATTACTATACTTGGTACACCTGCATAGGCAAATGCATATCCCAAACTCATTACTCCTTCTCCTTTTTGCACTTTTCCATAGCCTGTATTACAGGCACTAAGCACAGCCATTTCTGCATTTAGTTGTGTATTAAACAATTCGAATGTATGCAAATAATGGTCATTAAGAGTGTCCTTATCATTTAATGCAAACGCTATTTTGGAATACATAGGGTTTTGATCGTCAATCAAACTGTGTGAGGCAATATGGATGATGTGATATGCTCCTGCCTCCTGTTTAAACACAGCTTCTGTAGCATCTTTTCCTATATAAACTTTACTGTTAAAATGGGAAGACAAGCTATTTACTTCCTTTTCTGCCCATTTCAAAGGGCTTAATACACTTCTTGTAGTGTCTTTCTGATTAATTGTGTTTAAACCATTTTTAAAAGAAGGCGAAAAAGCTACTATTTCAGAATCTTTATTAAAAGAAATTCTGGTTCGGTCATTTTTAAATAAGGATGTAGCCGAATTGGCATAACTAATATTGTATTCTTTTATTAGATAGTGTAGTGATTGATAGTTCATTTGGTCTGGTTCGGCAGGTTTACTTATAAAAGTTTCAAATGGAGCCAGGGTAAGTATTCCATCTGGAATTATGATTATCTTATTTCCATCTACAATTGAAACTATAGGTTCAATAAGTTGATTGTATAAAAAATGAGAAGAAGAAGTAAAATTAGTGTACTCTTGTTTAGAATAATTCAACAAGTTAGCATCTTGTAATATGTTTCTATAATTTTTAATGTAATCATTAAAAGCCTCATCAATACCAATGCTTTCAACTTGAAAAACACCTTTAGCAACAATAAACATGTAAAGAGTAGTATCTCCTAAGAAATATTCAATCAAAGAAGATCCAAATTGTAATCGCGATTGCAATTCCTTAATACTGATAATACTTTCTGCATATTTTAATTTATAATATCGCGGATAATTTTTTTCAAAGCCACGTACAAGCGAATCGCACTTTCTATTGATATTGAACAGTTCATTATTAAGACTTTCGAAACTGGAATTTTCCTGCTTGAGTTTCTCATTTAATATCTCCGACTCTAAATGCATTTGTTTTGATCTCAGATGTTTTTCTTCATCCAGTAAGTTTTTAGGTATTCCGCCAAAATATTTTGCTGTTAAGTTAGATAATGCCTGAGAAAGTGCTTGCGACTTACTCTTTTCAGCAAAGTAAAACGCCTGGTTCAAATATGAATTATTATTAGAAAGCTTTTGTAAATTTATACATATTCGGATTGCTGTTTCATAAACTGTTTTAACTCTTTCACCTAAAAAAGTTTTATCTGTATCTTTATATTGCCTTTGACGGATAAAATCAATAACACTGTCACAATGTTCTATTAAGGTGATTGCGGTTTTGAGATGTTCTATGTTTTGATCTATTTTATACATTTTTTCAAAGGTTAATGCCTTGGATAAAAGTGGGGTTATCAGGTCAAGTTGATTGAATGTATCAGTCACACTTGGATTCGTATATGCTGAAGTATCTGCAAATTCAACCGATGCTGCAATCAACGCCTTTTGATAATAGAATAATGCATTTTCATGATTTTCAATTTTACTGTAAATGTCTCCGATATTAATACTTGTACTAGTGATAAAAGGATGCCTATCCCCAAACAACTCACTAAATATTAACAGAGCATCTTCGTATTTAGTCAATGCTTCATCGAAATTGCCCATCATTTCAAGTGCAGCTCCTATGTTATTTAAGGAATTTCCCGTTAATGGATGTTTACCTAGCAAGTTTTTTCTTATGAAAAAAGCTTTTTCGTTATATAGTAAAGCCGAATCGTAATCTCCTTTTTCCCAGTACAATGCCCCTAAATTATTATAAACGTTTGTTAGCATTTGATGTTTTGAACCTAAATGTTGTTTTCTGATTTTTAACGCTTTTTTATAATGTTCTAGTGCAAGATTATATTCTCCGGTAATGCTATAAACGATTGCTATGTTGTTATAGGATGTGCTAATAAGGATAGAGTCATCCTTTATCATTCTAATATTTAAAGATTTACGAAAAAATTCCAATGCCAATTCATAATTCCCTTGTAACCTGTTGATTATCCCAATAGAATTATAAGCCATTGCAGCTTCCAAATCATTTACTCCTAACTTTTTATTAGACGATTCTAGTGCTAAATGAGCTTCACGCAAGGCATTATTATATTTTCCCAACTTCCATAAATCAATGGATTTGTTATTGATACACATAACATACTTTTTCCATCGTTTTTTATCATAATATATATATAGTGCTTTGTCAAAAAACAATAAGGCACTATCATATTCGCCTTGGTAGTGATAATCATTTCCCTTTTTAAAATATTCATCAGCCTCCAATAATTTTTGAGCATTGCTCGTAGAATATGAACTAAACAACACTCCTAATATCATTAAACAATGTTTCATGCTTCAAATATAATTAAATGACATACTCAGGAATTAAGAAATATTATAATTGTTTTTATTTTCCTTATCCTTGCAAATGACAATTGACTTAAATGAATCAGGTAAAGTTTGAAAATCTTAAGGCACAGCTAAAAAACGGAAATAACGAGTATCTTAAAACTATTTTTGAAGAGCATGGGGCGTATTGTATTACTAATATCCAGCGTAAATTTAAATGCCCGTTAGAGGATGCCGAAGATTTATTGGTGGATGCAATTCTTAACTTTAGGGATAAAGTTTTGCATAATAAAATTACGCATATTACCAGTATTCGTAATTATATATACACCACCTGTGTAAATATGAAACATGAAAAAAACTATTATGCAAACAGAAAAAAAGAAAAAGAGCATGAAGTAAAACTTTTTTTATACGATGAAGATGATAACACCAATGAATATAAAGAGCAATTGTTAAAGCTCTCTTTGGATTCGTTTAAACAACTGGGGGAACCTTGCCAACAAATATTACGTTATTTTTACATTTATAATAATAGCATGGAGGAGATTGCAGCTAAAATGAACTTGTTAAATGCTAACTCTGCCAAAGTAAAAAAAGCCAGGTGTTATAAAAAATGGTTGGAGATTATTAAAGGGAATAAAAAATAATGGCATTATCTGAAAACGATATTGTATTAATCGAGAAGCATTCTGAAGGGCTTCTCACTGAGGAGGAAGAAGTAATTCTTAACGAAAAAGAAAAATTGCTTCCTGATTTTGCTAAGGAAATGGTTCTTCAAAAAACAATGATTTCGGCTATTAGGCTAGAAGATAAAAGGTTGTTGAAAGAAGAGCTTAAAAAGGAAGCCGGCAAAATCATACTTCCTGCTACTGGTATAAACAGTAGGATTTGGTATTACGGTGTTGCCGCTGCAATATTGGTATTAATCGTATCGGTTTTTACTCTTTTACCTTCTCAAAACTCGTTATTTAATGCATACTATATTCCTTTTCCTGAAAACCCTATAACAAGGAGCGAAACCAGTAGTACTGGTTATTATGAGTTAGCCATGCAGCAATACAGCATTGGTGATTACGAACAGGCATTGGCTACTTTTTTAATGATTAGCAATAATGAAATACAAGATGAAATCTCACTATATATAGGCAATAGCTACTTAAGTTTAGGAAAGACAGAAAGGGCAATTGATTATTTGCAATCTGCTATAAACTCCGATAATGATGAAATTAAATTGCAAGGTCAGTGGTATACTGCCTTGGCTTATATTGCTTTGGGAAGCAATAAGCAAGCTAAAAAACAATTAGAAGTAATTTCTAGTTATGAAAACCCGTACAAGGGAAAAGCTGAAGATTTATTAAAGAAATTATCCTGGGTTATTTACTAACCCGAATGATCAAGCAACGACCTAAACTGACTAAATACCCGTTCAAGAATCCGTAAGTCTTTAGTAATAATTTCTGCAGTTCCTTTCATTTCCCGATCAAATGCCAGTTCTTTTTTATAACTGCTGGTTAAGCCATTTGGAAGAGACAAGGTTAACGTGTAGTTGTTGTTTTTAGGAACAAGGGATTTCGTTTTTATTTTGCCGAGTATCATTCCATACTCCTGATAAGGATAGTTGTCAAGTTTAATATTAACTTTCTGGCCAATTTCAACTTTTCCTGATCCTCTTACAGGCATTTCTACCCTAGCAAGTGCAGTAGTTTCTGCGGGTACAATAGTCATTACCTCATCTCCTGTTTTAACATACTGGTTGTTGCTCCAATAAGTAGAAAATGAAGCTTTTCCATCTATTGGCGATACAAGTAAAAACTGTTGTTTCCATGTTTCCAATTGGCTCTCAAGTTGTTCAAATGATTGAATGATTGTTTCATTCAAAACTCTCTCTTGTTCCAGTTTTTTGCTAGTTAGGTCTGCAATTTGGCCATTAAGCTGGTTTATTTGAATTTTGTTATTTATCAAATTACTTTTAGCCGATTCATAACTTCTTTTGCCTTGTATTAAAATTGATTCGGCACGATTTTTTTCTGCTTTTGTATTAAGTCCTTCGGCATATAGCACAGAATCTGTATGGTAATCTTGTTGTGTAAGAAATAATTCACTTTTAAACAGTATAATTTGCTTTTTTAAAGATTGGTTTAACTCTTTATAACTATATATACGTTGGTTAAGCAAATCTATTTGTTTAACGAAATACTTCAACTCTTTAAATAATTTGTAATCATTTAAGCTTTTATTAAATTGCAAATAAGGGTTTTGAACGCTTCCTAAACTTAAATTTGGTTTAATGTCAACCATATTATCCACAGATGATTTGGTAAATTGCTCACACCAATTCATTAAATAAAATATATCATCTGAATCAGCCGAATTTTCTATTACGCCAAGGACACTATTCTTTTTAACATCTTCATTATCATTAATAAGTAGTTTAACAGCTCCGCTCGATTTAGCTACAATATTTATGGGTGGAACAGCCGTAGTAATTATAACTTTGGCCGTGATTACATCCGGATATTTAATAAACCAGCCTGCGATAAGAATTATTACTACGGAACACAATATAGTGGTAATTCCCCAACGGATAATCCAGTTAGGGATGTGGCTCAGGATTTCCTGCACTTCTTCGCTACGAATTTCTATGTTATTTTCTACTTTCTGTTGTGGCATAATTACAATTCCTCTAATAACCTTTTGGCCTTTTGCGCATAACTTGATTTGTTGGGTGTTGCTATTATTTTTTTCAGTATCAATTTCGATTTTTTCGTATTTCCTTCTTTAAGGTACGTAAGCGCATTATACCAAAGTGCCTCTACCTGAAACAGGTTGTTGCCTGTAATAATGCTTTCAAATGTACTATGGGCTTTTTTAAAATCATTTATATTCAGATAACTTATCCCAGCATATAATTGCAAAAGAGGTTTATTGCGAATATTAATGGTATTTAATTGCTTTATAACTTTGCTATATTCTTTTTGATTGTAATACACTAGAGCCAAAACCACGTTTGCATTATCGGCTTCGTTACTTCTACCTGAAATTAAATCCTCGTAAGGCTCATAATAGGTTATATATAATTGTTCGGTCGATTTTTTCTTAAATAGAATAGGAGACATAATTACTATTGCAATTACTAAAATAATTGAAATAGCTGCTGCTATACCAACATAACGCCATTGAATAGCGGCTCGTCTTCTATTATTGGAAGCTTTGTTTTTTAGAGCGTACTGTACCAAGTTTCTGAAATTAATAACATCTTTCTCTGTTACAGCTTGTGCTATTTCTTTATGAAGGGCAACTTCATTTCTAAGTTCGGTATTTTTGTCCAACTCTTTTTCAAAATCAGATAATTCGTCCCCTTTGAGCCTGTTTGCAAGGTATTTTTCTATAAGTAAATATGTTGTTTCCTTCCTGCCCATAATTAGTTAATTGCAGTAATTTCCAAAGTGTTCCCTTGTTTTAACTCGTTGTATAATGGGTCGCCCTTAATATTGTTTACCAATTTTTCTTTGCATAAAAATTTTCTCTTTCGGGTATATTGCTCACTACCAAACCCCAAGGTTTTGGTAATTAATTTCATGCTTTTTCCTTCAAAAAATAAGGTTAATAATTTTTTACACCCTTCTCCAACTCTTTTAAAATGTTTTTGGTATAATCTATACCTATCATTCTGATACATTTTTTCTACGGTATCATCATTTAAATCAACAATCTCCCGATTACCATCTATAACACCTACGGTTCTGCTTTGCCTGCGTAACCTATCTAACCACATATTACGGCAAATGGAATAGATATAGGTTGACAAGGCACAATTGAGTACTAGAGTATTACTCTTAATTTTTCTATATAAAACCACCAAGGCCTCTTGAAACACATCTTCTGCATCTTCAAGCAACCCTGAATTATTAACAATCAATTGCCTGATGGCAGGAAAGCACTTTTGATACAATTGGTTTATTGTATTTGTATCTCCTTTTACTATTAAGTTTAGTATGTCCTTTTCTTTATGCATAAATAGCTCCGCAAAGTAACAAAGGTATTTTGGTTTGTTATCTTTATAAAGCAAGGATTATAAGATATTGCTCTACGTTTTTTAAGAGTAAAGGGTAACATATTTACATCACATACAATCAACTGGTGTAAATAAATTTTAATCATTAAATTTTAACAAAATGAAAAACAAAAAATTAAACTTAAATGAGTTAAAAGTAAAGAGCTTTGTGACTGATTTGGAAAATGAAAAGGAAAAAACAGTGAAAGGGGGAGGACCTTTTGATACACCTGTTCATTCATTTCCACTAGGTTGCCCAGGCTCATTTTATAATTGCACTTGGAACGAATGGTGCATTACGAATTTTGACGGGGGACCAATGTGTTAGCTTTGCTAACCCAATGGATTTCTCAGTATTCTAAGAGTACCATAGATAGATTTTACAAGACTGCTACTCCTCCGTTTGGAATGACTAAATTGTGACTCCAAATAAAAAAACCACTCCATAAAGAGTGGTTTTTTTATTTGGAGTGCTTACATTTATTTTCATTATTTGGTTAATCTTTTTTTTATTACTATGCACTTGATGAAAGTTAATTTAGTTTGTTTTATGGTATGTGTATTTTTTATACATCAATTAGCAACACAGGCTCAACAAGATTCTATTTATACCAATAATGAATTTGATAAAGCTATTTTGCTTACGCAGGAAACAAAGTATGATAGTGCAATTATTTTGTTTACAAAAGCTTTAAATTTTTATAAACAAAGTAGGAATTTAAGAAAATATTATGAGTGCTTGAATAAAATATCTGAAAATCTATGGAGGATGAGTGATTTTGTGGAATCCAAAAAAATATCCGAAAAGGTAATTTTTGAATTCACTGAACCGAAATTCGAAAGAGCAGAAGCATTTATTAATTTAGGTATTGCTAATGAATATTTGGGCTTTTATGATGAAGCATTATCATGCTACTCCAAAGCCATTATCATTCAGAAACCCCTACTACCCGATGCCTTACCCGACTTAGCCAAATCATATTCGAATATAGGAATATTATATTATTTGCAGAATAAATATGATTCATCCTTAAAATACTTATATAAAACTATCAATATATCTGCCAATAAGCCAAGTAGCAAATTAGTAGGAGATTACAATACTATCGCAATGGTGTATGGCAATAAGCACTATTATGATTCCGCAATGGCTTACTATAACAAAGCATTGCAAGTAGCAAAAAAAACATTAGGTAGTAAACACCAGTTCGTTGCAAACATTTTGAATAATATTAGCATTGTTTATTCAAACAAAGGAGAGCATAATTTAGCGATTGAATATTTACAAAGATCTATAGATATAAATGTTTTATTACTTGGAAAAAAGTCTCCTGATATTGGAAGGCTTTACTCTAATCTTGGAGTGTATTATCAGCGAAAAGGTAATTTTTCGGAAGCACTTAAGTTGTATAGAAAAACACTACCTGTCCTTAAGAAAAATTTAGGTAATTATCACCCTTTGGTTGGAACTGTTTATTATAATTTAGGTATCATAAGTTATGAACAGTCAGATTTTTTAATGGCCTTAGAGTATTATAAAATTGCTTTGAAAATCGAGAAAAAAAATAATAAAAACAGTGACCATGCAGCCTTTATTTATTCTAACTTCTGTAAAGTATATTTTAAACTAAACCAAGATGATAATGCTATGCATTATTATAAAAAGTCAATTTCTATTTTTAAAACAAATCATGGAGTACACTTTAATGGCTTGTCAGAAGTTCATGAAATGGTTGGCAACGCTTATTTTCAAAAAAAACGATATGGTAAATCACTTGTTTATTGTCAAAAGGCATTAATTGCAAATAGCATTGATTTTACAGATACCTCTATTGTTCAAAACCCTAACACAGAAAAATGTCTTAATCCACTTTCTCAGCTCAGATATTTTTATCTTAAGGCTAAAATATTTGACAAATATGCAGATATTAATCCTTTTGGCACATGGACAAAACATGCAATAAAAGTTTTAGAAACGTGTGATACACTTGTTTCAATATTGCGATTATCTCATCACAGATTTAAAGACAAAACAGCTATTAATAAAATTTCTATGGCAGTTTACAATTCTTTGGTAACATTAAATCTAAGGGTGTTTAAATCTTCTAGAAAAGTCCAATATTTCGAAAAAGCCATTTCGTATTCAGAAAAAAGCAAATCTGCTTTATTAAGCCAGAACTTGGATGATGCCAGTCTGAAATTTAATGATATAATTGATAGTTTGGATATTGCTGAGGAAATTAAATTATCAAATGATATCAGCTATTACCAAAGCCAAATATTAATAAAACGAGATGAAAAAGACACAGTAAAATTACATGAGTTTGAGAACCTGTTATTTGAATCTAACTATAAAAAGGATTCTTTGTTAGACAGCTACAAGACAAAGTATCCAAAATATCACCAGCTTAGACTCTATACTAAAATTGTCTCTCTCAACGATATTCAAACTCAATTATTAAAAGAAAACCAAGCCCTAGTCGAATATTTTATCGGTGACAGCAGTACCTACATCTTTGCCATTACCAAATCAAATTATGCAGTAAAGAAAATTGAAATAGACTCTGTATTCAGCCGGCAGCTAAAATCATTTAGAAATGTGTTACATCAGCCCAATTTGCTCAATCATTCAAAGGAAAATTACAAAGAATATATTTCGGTGGCTCATAACCTCTATAACTACCTTATTGCCCCTGTTGGCTCTTTAATTGCCGGAAAAGAGTTGATTATTATTCCAGACGGGGAACTGGCACTTATTCCATTTGAAGCCCTACTCACAAATGAGGCAAACAGTACTGAGATTAATTATCAAGCGTTACCTTATTTAATAAAAAAACATGCAATAAGCTATGCCAATTCGGCCACCTTGCTTTTTAATGAGATGCAAAATTCCAAGAATTCAGAAGAAAGCAATAATGGAAACATTTTAGCCTTTGCACCTAAATTCGAAAATAATTTGTTTGCTAGTACTATAAAAGATTCCGTTAGAAGTAAACTAAGCCCTCTCAACTGGACAGTTGAAGAAGTAAATAACCTTTCTTCTTACTTTAACACTAAAGTTTATACTAATGCAACAGCTACAGAAAAAAGCTTTAAGCAAGAAGCCGGCAACTACAGCATTCTGCATATTGCTTCGCATGGGCTGGTAGATGATGAAAACCCTATGTACTCAAAAATTGCGTTTACAGTTGATGAGACAGACACCCTTAATGATGGCTATTTGCATACTTTCGAACTTTATAATACTGAATTGAATGCAGACATGGCTGTACTTAGTGCTTGTAATACAGGATATGGAAAAGTATTAAAAGGAGAAGGCGTTTTAAATTTGGCACGTGGTTTTTTTTATGCGGGGTGTAAAACGGTGGTAATGAGCCTTTGGGTAGCCAATGACAAATCTACCGCTACTCTAATGGGAGATTTTTATAAGTACCTTGCTGGTGACCAGCCTAAAAATAGTGCACTGCAACATGCTAAGTTAGATTATATAAAAAGTAATGAAGGGTTAAAAGCGCACCCTTACTATTGGAGCCAATTTATTATTTCCGGAGAAGTGAAATCAATATCTAACAGTATCTTTGAAAAAGCGAAATCTAGGTTAACTATTATTCTTATACTAACCAGTTTTTCTCTGGCTTTGTTTTTAGCCTATAAATCCTTAAACACTCGTTGGTTAAAAAAGGGAGGCAGTTTTTGAACAAACTACCTCCCAAATAATTCACATTCTTGAAACTAGAAAATCACTAGTTTAGATGCAAGGAGGCCCATATACCCAACCTCCATTACCATCAG
>Ga0256834_1002001_pt1 | contig 13256 bp, 1 predicted proteins | sample 4281140metaG_FD_190536 | JGI IMG/M metagenome (GOLD analysis project Ga0256834, IMG submission 190536) | Hydrothermal vent microbial communities from East Pacific Rise, Pacific Ocean - 4281-140 | ecosystem: Environmental > Aquatic > Marine > Hydrothermal vents | place: Pacific Ocean: East Pacific... | reverse complement strand
GATAATTTACAAGGTGATGCTGGTGATGACACTCTAAGCGGTGGTGTTGGCACTGATGTTTTAAGCGGTGGCGATGGGAACGATATTCTTAGCGGCGGTGCTGATGCTGATGCACTTGATGGTGGTGATGGAATTGACACAGCAACTTATGCTACTTCTGTTTCAGCGGTTAGCGTAAATCTAACTCTTGGCACAGGTCTTGGCGGTGATGCTCAGGGCGATACATTAGCTCTTGGTACGATTGAAAATCTTATAGGCTCATCAGGTGATGACACTTTAACTGGTGATGCTGCTGATAATATTTTAATTGGTGGCTCTGGTGCTGATATTTTAGTTGGTCTTGGCGGTGCTGATGATTTGCAGGGTGATGCAGGTATAGATACGGCTGATTATTCAGCATCTGTGGATGGTGTAACGGTCGTGCTTGATGGTGTTACTGCTGGCATTGGTGGTGATGCACAAGGTGACACTCTTAGCTCGATAGAAAACCTTATTGGTTCAGACAATGATGATGTTTTAACTGGTGAGGCAGGAATAAATATTCTTTCTGGTGGAGATGGAGATGATGTTCTTGCAGGTCTTGGCGGTGCTGATGATTTACAAGGTGGTATTGGCATTGATAGTGCTGATTATTCATTATCAAGCGGTGCAGTTACTGTAAATCTTGATACAGGTATTGGCATTGGCTCAGACGCTCAAGGTGATACTCTCTCTGCTGTCGAAAATGTTATTGGCTCAGCAAATAGCGACACACTTATCGGAAGTGGAATTGCAAATATTTTAACGGGTAATGCTGGTGATGACACATTAATGGGTCTTGGTGGTGATGATAGCCTATTGGGCGGAGATGGCAATGATGCTTTAGAGGGTGGCGTTGGTGCTGATGCGCTCGACGGTGGTGGTGGTATTGATACTGCCTCTTATGTAAATTCAGGTTCAGCAGTAAATGTTGATCTTGACACTAACAGTGCAAGTGGCGGCGATGCTCAGGGCGATAGTTTCATCTCGATTGAGAATATTGCAGGTTCGGATTTTGCTGATGTTTTAACAGGCAATGCAAGTGCTAATATTCTTAGCGGTGGTGATAGTGCTGATGTTTTAACCGGTCTTGGCGGTGCTGATGAGTTGCGTGGTGGTGATGGTATTGATACTGCTGATTATTCAGCTTCTGGTGCAGGCGTTACTGTTGAGCTAGTTGGTGGCACTGCATCGGGTGGTGATGCACAAGGTGATAATCTAACTTCCATTGAAAACCTAACAGGTTCAGCCTTTGCTGATAATCTTACGGGTAATGCAACCAATAACCTTTTAATCGGTGGTGCAGGAAATGATGTTCTTAGCGGCAATGATGGGGTTGATAATTTACAAGGTGATGCAGGTGATGACACTCTAAGTGGTGGTGCTGGCGCTGATAATTTAGATGGTGGCGATGGAGAAGATACGGCAACTTATTCTGGATCAACTGCTGCAGTAATAGTAAATTTAGATCTTGGTACTGGGCTTGGTGGCGATGCTCAGGGTGATGTTTTAAGCGATATTGAAAATCTAATTGGCTCGTCTGGCGATGATAGTTTAATTGGTGATATTGATGCCAATACCTTAACTGGCGGCTCTGGCGCTGATATTTTAGAAGGACTAGGTGGCGCAGATATTTTACAGGGTGGTTCAGGGTTAGATTTTGCTGACTATTCGGCTTCAGGCACTGAAGTGACGGTAAACCTTGCTACTAACACTGGCATAGGTGGTGACGCTCAGGGAGACACTTATACTTCAATCGAAAATCTAGCTGGCTCTGATTATGATGATAATCTCACAGGTACTGCTGGGGTAAATGTTATAAGCGCTGGCGTTGGCGATGATGTTCTAGTTGGGCTTGGTGGTGCTGATGATTTGCAAGGTGGAGATGGAAATGACACTGCTGATTATTCTGCCTCAAGCGGGGCGGTTAGCGTAAATCTTGATGCTGGCGCTGGTGTTGGCTCAGACGCTCAAGGTGATACTCTTTCTGCTATTGAAAACATTATCGGATCTGTTGGCAATGACACGCTGACAGGTGATGGAGTTGCCAATGTCCTAACAGGCAATGATGGTAATGACACATTAATTGGTCTTGCAGGCGATGATGGTCTTTATGGTGGACTTGGCAATGACATTCTTGAGGGTGGAGCTGGTGGCGATGTAATTGATGGTGGTGATGGTGTTGATAGTGCCTCTTATTCTGCTTCGGGCTCAGCGGTTACTATCAATTTAACGGCAGGCACTGGTGTAGGTGGTGATGCTGATGGTGATAGTTTTGTTGCAATGGAGAATATCACTGGCTCGGCTTATGATGATAGTTTAACTGGAAATATAAGTGATAATGTTTTAACAGGTCTTGATGGTAATGATACACTAGCAGGTCTTGGCGGCGCTGACACTCTTATTGGCGGTGATGGCGTAGATATTGCTGATTATTCTGCATCTGGTTCTGGCGTAACAATAGCAACCACTGGCGCAATAGGTGTTGGTGGTGATGCGGCTGGCGATACATTAAGCGAAATTGAAACTATCAACGGCTCAAATTTTGCAGATAATTTACTTGGCTCAGCAGTTGATGAGAGCTTTTTTGGCAATGATGGGAACGATGTAATTCAAGGTGCAGGTGGTGCTGATTTCATTTCAGGTGGTCTTGGTGATGATACAGCAACTTACGCAAATTCACTTGCAGGGGTCACAGTAAATCTTGCAACTAACAGCGGCACTGGCGGTGATGCACAAGGTGACACTTTTGCCAGCATCGAAACAATTATTGGCTCAGCTTTAGACGATAATTTAACTTCTGCGGCAGTTGGTACAACACTTATTGGTGGTGATGGAAATGATATATTAACTGGCAATGCTGGTATTGATAATCTGCAGGGCGGCAATAATGATGATATTCTTAATTCTTCGGCATCTGGCGATACATTAGATGGTGGTTCTGGAACAGATACCGCAAATTATTCTGGCTCAAATGCAGCAGTAACGATAGATCTGGGCGCTGGCACAGGCTTGGGCGGAGAAGCAGATGGCGACACGCTGGTTATTGGCACAATAGAAAATGTAACAGGTTCTATATATGATGATACTCTAATAGGTGATGGTTTTAATAATGCGCTTCTTGGCGGTGTTGGCGCAGATTTGCTTGAGGGTGGTCTTGGCGCTGATACTCTTAATGGTGGTGATGGTATTGATACTATAACTTATCTTAATGCAACTAGTGCAGTAACAATAGATTTAGAGGGCGGCTTTGGACTTGGCAATGAAGCGCAGGGCGATACTTATGTTGCAATAGAAAATGTTACTGGCTCAGATTATGATGACATAATTCGTGGCAGCTCTGGCGCTAATATTATTGATGGTGGTGATGGTGCAGATACGCTATCTGGTCTTGGAGGTGCAGATGTATTTGATGGCGGTGGTGGAATTGATATTGTCACCTATATTGAATCAGCTTCTGGAGTAACTATTTATCTTGACGGCACGCCAAATATTGGCGCTCATGCGGTGGGTGATACTTATACAAATGTTGAGATATTTGTTGGCTCAAACTTTGCTGATACAATGACTTCAGGCGCAGCAGGATTTGAACTTCGTGGCATGGAGGGCAATGATACTCTACTAGGTGCGGCTGGCGTTGATGTGCTTGATGGCGGCGATGATGATGATGTTCTAAGCGGTCTTGGCGGCGCAGATGCACTTGATGGCGGTCTTGGCAATGACACAGCAGATTATTCAGCTTCAAGCCTAGCGGTTACGGTAAATCTTGATGCTGGCACAGGGCTTGGTGGCGATGCTGAGGGTGACACTCTTACATTGATTGAAAATATCACAGGTTCATCTGGTGATGATGTTTTAACGGGTGATATATTTTCTAATATTTTAATTGGTGGCGATGGGGCTGATACTCTTGAGGGTGGTATTGGTGCTGATGATTTACAAGGTGGCGATGGCATAGACACTGCTTCTTATGCAAATGCTGCAAGTGGAGTTAGCGTTAGTTTGGCCACGGGTTTAGGAACTGCTGGCGACGCACTTGGTGATACTCTTTCTGGCATTGAAAATCTTACTGGCTCATCTGACAATGATTATCTTGCTGGTGATGGCGGCGATAATATCCTGTTAGGTGGCGATGGTGGTTATGATATTCTTGAAGGGTTCGGCGGTGCTGATACGCTTAATGGTGGTACAGGTTCTCTTGATGCTGCTTCATATCAGAATTCTACTAGTGGTGTTGTAGTAAATCTTGCAAATACTGCTCTTAACACGGGTGATGCAGCAGGTGATATTTATATTTCCATCGAAAGAGTTTTTGGTTCGGCCTTTAATGATGATCTGACAGGTTCTGCCAATAGTGATAGGCTTTATGGTCGAGATGGGAACGATATTATCAATGGCGGCGATGGCGACGATATTCTTTACGGCGAAAGTGGTGATGACATTCTTGATGGTGGTCTTGGTGCTGATACTTTCTATGGTGGTGCTGGTGGCAATGACACCGCAACTTATGCACTTTCGTTGGGGGCGGTAACAATCTTTTTAAGTGGATCACTAAGCTCAGGTGCTATGGCTCAAGGTGATCGCTTATATGAAATGGAAAGCGTTATTGGCTCTGATTTTGATGATATTTTTTGGGGTACAGTGGGCAGTGAGACTTTCAGTGGTGGTGAAGGTGATGATTTATTTTGGAGTTCGGGTGGTGTTGATAATTATATTGGTGGTTTGGATTTAGATACGGTAAATTATTTTTGGTCAACTCAAGCAGTTAATATAAATCTTGCTACAGGAGTAACTTCTGGTGGTGATGCGGTTGGTGATACTTATGTTGACATAGAAAATGTTACTGGCACAGATTATGCCGATAATTTAGTGGGTGATACTCAAGCAAATGTTATTGTTGGCAATAATGGTAATGATATTATTTATGGCGGTGATGGTGATGATAGCCTTTATGGTAATGCCAATAATGATACAATATATGGCGAGGGCGGCGACGACTATATTAATGGTGGAACAGGCTTTGACACGCTTTATGGTGGTGATGGTAGCGACACTATATTAGGTGGCGGTGGCAATGACACCTTATATGGCGATGCAGGGGACGATGATCTTCAGGGAGGTAATGGAGATGACATTTTAATAGGCGGAGCAGGTGCCGATGATCTTGATGGCGGCGCTGGTGATGATCGTGTTATTTATACTGCCTCAAGCGCTGGAGTAAATGTAAACCTTGATACAGCTCTTGGCACTGGTGGTGATGCTGAGGGCGATACTTATGCCAATATAAATTATATCACAGGTTCAGAGTATAGTGATGTTCTAACTGGGAATGGTAGCTATAATTCTATTATAGGCGGTGATGGTGATGATATTATTGCTGGCTTAGGCGGCGGTGATAGCATTGTTGGCGGCGAGGGTTTTGATAGTGCCGATTATTCTGCTTCTGGTTCTGCTGTTACTATCAATTTTAATACTGGCGCCCATTCAGGTGGTGATGCACTACTTGATACATTAAGCTCAATCGAGCGCATTATTGGCTCAGATCAGGGTGATTTATTCTGGGGCGCAAATGGTGTTTCAATGACCTATGATGGCGGAGATGGTAATGATACTTTCCGCTCCTATTCTGGTATTGATATAATGAATGGTGGTGAAGGCACTGATACGCTTGATTATCATTTGTCTGGTTCTACCTCTATTACTATAAATCTATCAACAAATTCAGCTTCTGGCGGCGCGGCCCAAGGTGATAGTTTTTCATCAATAGAAAATGTAACTGGTGGTTCTGGTGCTGATACTCTTACTGGTGATAGCGGGGCTAATTATATTAATGGTTATTATGGTACTGATACTATTTATGGTCTAGATGGCGATGATAATCTTTTAGGCGGTGATGGTATAGATATTGTCTATGGCGGCAACGGTAATGATCTTGTTAGAGGTGGTGATCATGCGGATACTTTATATGGTGATGCTGGCATTGATACTGTAAATGGTGATGATGGTGATGATGTTCTTTATGGTGGCGCAGACGATGATATCCTTAATGGCGGGGCTGATGACGATATTTTAATTGGTGGTGCTGGAGCTGACACGCTAAATGGTGGCACACAAGAAGACACAGCCGATTATTCAGCATCAGGCGCTGGTGTGACAGTCGTGCTTGATGGCTCGGCTGGCGTTGGCGGCGATGCACAGGGCGATACTCTTACAGCGATAGAAAATATCACAGGTTCAAATTTTGACGATACTCTAACTGGTGATGCCAATGTTAATATCCTAACAGGCGGTGGTGCTAATGATACGCTTATTGGGCTTGGCGGTGCGGACGAATTATTTGGCGGCGGCGGCACAGATATTGCCGATTATTCAGACTCTGGTGCTGGCGTTACTATCAATCTAAATGGCCTAGCTTCAGTTGGTGGCGATGCTCAGGGCGATGAGTTAAATAGCATTGAACATATAATTGGCTCAAATCAAGCTGACACATTTAACGGCACAGCGGCAGATGAAATTTTTGAAGGCGGCGCAGGGAACGACAGATTAGTTGGCGCAGGTGGTGCGGATGATTTAGATGGCGGAGATGATATTGATATTGCAGATTATATTGCTTCTGTTGATGCGGTAAATGTTAGTCTTACATCTGGCACTGGCACTGGTGGCGATGCGCAAGGTGATACCCTAAGTAATATTGAAAATCTAAGAGGCTCATTCTTCTCTGATACTTTAACTGGTAATGGTGATGCAAATAATATCGATGGCTCAGCTGGTAATGACACTATAGATGGTGCAGGGGGCAATGATACGCTTATTGGCTCAGATGGTGAAGATACTATCTCTGGTGGTGCTGGTGACGATACTATAAGTGGTGGTAATGACGATGATATTATTGCCGGCGGAATTGGTATAGACACTATTGATGGTGGATCTGGTGATGACACTATAGATGGTGGTGATGGCGCTGATATAATTACTGGTGGCGCTGGTAATGATGATTTAAGCGGTGGTCTTGGAATTGATAATATTTCTGGCAATGCTGGCAATGATACAATTATGGGTGGTGCTGGCGGTGATACACTTGATGGTGGCGCTAATGATATTGATACTTTAAGCTATGAAGGTTCTGGCGTTGGTGTAACAATTAATTTAACTAACAATACAGCATCTGGCGGTGATGCCACCGATGATAATATTTCTAATTTTGAAAATGTCACAGGCTCTAATAATACTGATAACTTAACTGGTGATGCTGGTGCAAATGTTCTTTCAGGCATGTCTGGCAATGATGTTCTTGTTGGGCTTGGCGGTGCTGATGAATTAATAGGTGGTTTTGGCAACGATACGGCCGATTATATCAACTCAGGTAGTGGGGTTACTATTTCAACTGATGGATCAATAGGTGTTGGTGGTGATGCGGCTGGCGATACTCTTTCTGAAATTGAAATCATCAATGGCTCAACCCATGATGATAACCTATCTGGTAGTGCATTAAATGAATTACTCTATGGTAATGGAGGGAACGATATAATTGCTGGTAGTGTTGGCACTGATACGCTTGATGGTGGTGCTGATAATGATACTCTAACCTATGCAGGTTCAACTTCTGGGGTAAACGTTAATCTAACAACTAACTCTGCATCTGGCGGCTATGCTCAGGGTGATGTTATTTCTAATTTTGAAAATGTCACAGGCTCAAGTTCAGCCGATAATCTAACAGGAACAGCAACTGCTAATATAATTATTGGTAATGGTGGGAACGATATTATTTCTGGTGGAGCTGGTGGTGATACTCTTGATGGCGGTGCAGATATTGATACACTCGATTATTCAAGTTCTGCGGCAGTGAATATCAATCTAGGCACAAATGTAGTTTCTGGCGGTGAAGCGGCAGGGGATATTATTTCTAATTTTGAAAATGTCACAGGTGGTGCTGGTGATGATGCTCTTACAGGCAGTAATGTTGCCAATGTTCTCACTGGTAATAGCGGCGATGATACTCTTATTGGGCTCGGCGGCGCTGACACACTAGACGGTGGTGCGAATAATGATACGCTAATTGGTGGTGCAGGTGCTGATACTCTAATTGGTGGCGACGGCACAGACACAGCAGATTATTCAGGCTCTGGCTCTGGGGTAAATGTAAATCTTGATGGCGTTACTATTGGCATTGGCGGTGATGCGGCTGGTGACACTCTAGCTGGCATTGAAACTGTAATTGGCTCGGCTCAAAATGACACTCTCACTGGCACTGGCGCTGCAGGTGAAACCCTTAATGGCATGGGTGGCGATGACACTATTGAGGGCGGTGCAGGTGGTGATACTCTTGATGGTGGTGCGAATAATGATACGCTAAGTTATGCAGGTTCTAGCTCTGGAGTAACGGTTGTTCTTAATAGTTCAGCAACAGGCGGTGATGCGACAGGTGACACAATTTCCAACTTTGAAAATGTTACAGGTTCAAATTCAGCCGATAATCTAACAGGAACAGCAAATGCCAACACAATTATTGGTAATGATGGCGATGATACTCTAGCTGGCCTTGGTGGTGATGATATTATTGAAGGTGGAGCTGGTAATGATACACTAACTGGTGGCGCTGGCATTGATACTCTTTCTGGTGGCGCAGGTAATGATACATTCATCGGTGATTTAGATGGTGATAGTTATGATGGTGGTGCAGATATTGATATAGTTGATTATTCTGCTCAAGTAGCAAGTGTAACAGCTGATCTAAATACTGCAGCCTTTACCGCAATAGAAAATCTAACAGGTGGCAGTGCTGGAGATACTCTAGCAGGAGATGCTGGCGCTAATGTTTTAACTGGTAATGGCGGCAATGATATTCTTGTTGGTGGTGGCGGTGCTGATACATTAGTTGGTGGTGCGGGCGATGATACTCTAACAGGCGGCGCAGGCATTGATACTCTTTCTGGTGGTGCTGGTAATGACACATTCATCGGTGATTTAGATGGTGATAGTTATGATGGTGGCGCAAATAATGATGAGATTGATTATTCAGGTTTAGGCAGTGGTATCAATATTGATCTATCAACTGGTAATTTTACTTCGATAGAAGAAATCACTGGCACTAATTTTGCTGATACTATTGAGGGTGATGCTAATGCCAACATATTAGATGGCGGTATTGGCAATGATACAATTATCGCATCAGCGGGCTTGGATACATTAATCGGCGGAGATGGCATTGATACACTTAGCTATGCAGCAAATGGAGCAGGTGTTACGGTAAATCTAAATAATGCGACAGCCGAGGGTGATAATATCTCTGGCTTTGAAAACATCATTGGTGGCAGTGGTGCAGATACTCTAACAGGTAATGCAGTTGCTAATATTTTAACTGGTGGTGCAGGCAATGATACTCTAACTGGTGGCGCAGGTAATGATACGCTAATTGGTGGTGCAGGTGCTGATATTCTTATTGGTGGTGATGGCACAGATATTGCTGATTATTCAAGCTCAGGTGCTGGTGTTACAGTAAATCTTGATGGTTCAGTTTCTGCTGGCGGCGATGCAGCAGGAGATACATTAAATACCATTGAACATGTGATTGGCACAACAGGAATTGATACAATGAACGGAACTGGTGTTGCTGAAACTTTTGAAAGCAATGGCGGTGCGGATATTCTAAACGGTGCTGGCGGCGATGATAGTTTCTTGGTTGATGCTGATATTATTGATTTTGCTGGTGCAATAAATGGTGGCACTGGTACTGATAGTGTGACATTTGATGCTGGCTCTGGCACTATCGATAATGAAGTTAATATGGTTTCTGTTCTCGCAGATGTTGAATTGATAGATTTCACCAATACTGGTGTTGATGCTGATCTAAATCTAAGCGGGGCTGATATTCAGGGCATGACTGATGGCAATAATGTGCTTGAATTTAATTTTGATGGCGGTGATGCGGTTGCAATCACTGATCCAATAGATAATTGGACTTCAAGCACTGCTGGGGGTACAACAACCTATAATATATTTGATGATGCAAGTCAGACTACCCAAATAGCGCAGTTGATTGTTAATACATAGACACCCATCATTTTTCTAACCAGCCTTATAATATCCCTGCTCAAGGTAGGGAAAGTGTGAGTAGAATAGCTAGCGAAAGTTAGAATGGAAAAAGAATAAACGGCGGGGATGCCGGGGACAGGAGCTTAGCGACTAACGGCGGCAAGTATAAAGAGGCGGGGGTGTTCCACCTACGCCAAGGCTTCGGCGGACAAGCGGGGTCGGGCAGCCTGCGTGGCGTGAACGCAAGAAAGAATGCAGCGACTAACGGCGACAAGAGAGAAAGCGCGGCGACAAGAATAAAGAAAACCCTACTGCCTAAAAGCATTCTCTTGAATGCGCCGCACAGGACGCAATAGAAAATCAAGCACAGTTTGTGATCCAGTTAGAATATTCACTTCAGCCAACATGCCCGGAACAATCGGATTTTCATCGCCAAGTGAGCTGGCATCAGCCCGCACTCTTACGCGAAAATATGGGTTGCCTCTTTCGTCCATCAAAGCGTCAGGTGAAATTTCAACTACCTCGCCTTTAAGTCCGCCATAAACAGTATAATCATAGGCTGTAATTTTAATAACACTCTCAAGACCAAGCCATACTTGCGCCCTGTCTTTTGGTGAGAGACGTGCATCTATAGCGATTGAGAGGTCATCAGGAACAATTTGCGCTAAGGTTGATCCGGGTTGCACCACTCCACCGACAGTTGAGACTAATAGACGGTTTATTCGTCCATTTATTGGCGCAAGAACATTGGTTCTTGTTTTTCTATCGTCCATTGCCAAAATAGTTTCATTGAGCTTGTCAATATTAAGCGCCGCCATTGCGGCTTCACTTTCAGCCTCAGAACGATAATTAAGCTCGCTCTCGCTTTGCCTACGAATAGCTTCATTTAGTGATGATTCAAGTTGAGGGATTTGATATTCTAAATCATTAACCTGCGTGACTAATTGTTGTAGGCTTGATTCTTTGCCCAATAATTCATTACGAGAAACCGCACCAGAACGCTCTAGCTTTCTAAAATTCTGTACTGTTTCAAGCAATAATTGATATTCTTTTTGCTTGTTTTCAAGCCTTAAACGTCTTTCGGAAAGCGAAAGTCGTCTTTGTAATATTTGGTCTTTCAAAATAGCTAAGGTTTCTTTTTGGCTTGCTTGACGGCGATTAAAAATCTGCTCTTCTCTGCCAAGTAATTGCGGATAGGCTAATAGTAAATCATCAGGCCTATAAAAATCTGCCATGCCATTTGCTTCAGCGATTAGGCGCTCTTGTTTTATCCTTTGAGATGCAAGTTCAATTTTTGTTTGCTCAAGTTCAGCTACAGAAAAAACATTTTCAATACGTAATAAAACATCGCCTTTTTTTATACGTTGCCCTTCTTGCACCAAAATCTCAGAAATAATTCCCCCCTCCATGTGTTGGACATCACGATTCTGCTCAAGCGGAACAATCCTGCCACTGCCACGTGTTACTTCATCAAGTGATGTGAAAGCTGCCCATGTTAGAAATGCAAAAAACCCAAATGCCACAACTATTAAAAATAATCCATTAGCCTGTTTGCCAATAGCATCGGTACGCTTAGCAAAAGTACTGCTGTTGGGCTCTGTTTCATCATCAGAATTAAAACTGTCTTTTAATGAAGATATAAAATTTGTCGCTGTTTGGTACATTATTTGCCGATTTATAAAAGTTTTAACTCAAATCATTAAATATCATTAACCTTAATTAGATATTTATAAGCCAAAGCTAATGTCAAAATAATGCATTTTTTACTTAACTGGCAATTATAGATTGAAAATATGAACCTAAAACCTGAAAAATCAGGAAATAATGCAGCAAAAATAGCTCCAAAGCCAAGCTTTGGTGAAAAAAACTTGCAAAAAAGGCAAAGTGATTCGCCTGTAAGAGACATGCGTGCAACTTTGCGTCAAGAAATGCTGCATAAAGACCGCTCATATCAAACCAAAACAAATCAGACAGAACTACAAGCAAATAATGCAAGGCTTGCAGCAAGTAGAACATCAACTACTAGTCAAATACAAGGAATAACATTCCCTCATGCTTTAGCAAAAATTGCTAAAAACTGGCTTGGAAGTTCAACACCAACAAATGAGGCGCTAAATGCTCGCTTTGGCAGTGAGCCAAGTGAGGAAGCAATTTTTGCTCTTGCTAGTGAGCTAGGAGCTGAAATAAAGGTTCAACAAAACTCGCAAAAAAAATTACTATTAACACCAACGCCATTTATTGCTGAGTTAAAAGACGGCTCAGCGATTGTTATATTATCGCTTAATAATCAATTAGCTAAATATGTTGGTGCAATGGGTGCAAAAGAAATTGAGTTGGATAATTTATTAACTCAATTAAGCTTTAATTATATTTGTGTTTTTCAGGCTCTAAACAATAAATCTTCGCCCTCTTCTCTTTCAAGAGCACCAACATCGCAAATAGCAAGCTCAAATGGTGATAGGCTACGTCGTTTAGCCAGGCTTTGTTTTAAGGGAAATAAAAAAGATTTAATAAGATTACTCGTAGCAGCTGCTCTTAGCAATTCGCTACTTGTAACATTGCCGCTTTTTATCACGATAGTCTATGATAGGGTAGTTCCGCACGGGGCTTTTGAAACTTTAACAGCGCTAACTATTGGTGTTTTTTTGGCACTGATAATTGATGTGGGCTTAAGGGCAGCACGGGTAAATTTACAAGAATCTATTGGTGTTAAAGCATCAATTAGATTGCAAGCAGCAATATATAGGAAATTGGTTTCTGTTCCTCTTGAAGCTGGACAAAAAGCTGCAAAAGGTTTTTTTACAATTTTTTCCGAATTAGATCATGCGGCATTATTAACTCCAGCAATAATTACTGGACTATTAGCTGATTTGCCATTTGTTGTAATAATGCTCGGTCTTATTTATATTTTAACAGGGCCAGTTGTGTTAGTTCCGGTTATTGGAATTTCACTAATAGCACTGACGGTTTTTGCAAGCAATAGTAGGGCAAGTAAAAGAGCAGAAGACGTGCATAATGCAAAAATGGCGGTGCAAGATCAGGCCATTGAAACTTGTCAAACTCTAGCAACAACCAAAGCCACACGTTCAGAGCATTTATTGTTAAACCAATGGTCACGTAAAACAGATAATAGCGCATATCTATCTCACAAAAATCGCCAGACAATGGCAATATCTCAGCAATTTGTACTAAACGTAACGCAAATG
>Ga0256834_1002000_pt1 | contig 13261 bp, 13 predicted proteins | sample 4281140metaG_FD_190536 | JGI IMG/M metagenome (GOLD analysis project Ga0256834, IMG submission 190536) | Hydrothermal vent microbial communities from East Pacific Rise, Pacific Ocean - 4281-140 | ecosystem: Environmental > Aquatic > Marine > Hydrothermal vents | place: Pacific Ocean: East... | reverse complement strand
GATTACAAAACAAACCACGGACAAAAATCGCCTGTTTTAACTAGCACGGACTATAAAACCAGCCTCACTAACAGTCAAAACTATTTGATCAAACTTTTCGCCAGAAAAGTTTGCTGGATGGCGGGCCGGGCGGGATTCGAACCCGCGGCCACGGGGTTAAAAGCCCCGCGCTCTAACCAGGCTGAGCTACCGGCCCTCCCCCTCTTTAACCGAGACTGCATTTTATAAGCTTTGCCCCCGTCACCCAAAACCCTTAAAGGTTTCCGAGCATCTCCCTCTGGTGCTGTGGAATGGCAGGTCTTGAAGTTGAGCTTTTGGGGATGAAGTTTGAGAATCCGCTCATCCTCGCATCGGGTATCAACGATAAAACCCCTGAACAGTGGATACGCGCCCACGAGGAAGGCGCCGGGGGAGTGGTAACAAAGTCAATCGGGATCGAACCTAGGGATGGATATGGGAACCCCACTATAGTCGAGCTCCCATATGGCCTGATAAACGCGATGGGTCTACCCAATCCGGGCTGGGAGGGCTTCCTTGAGATGGTTGAAGGCTACACCTTTGACTTCCCTCTGATAGTCTCGATTTTTGGTGGAACACCGGAGGAATTCGCCTTTCTCGCTGAGAAGCTGAGTGACGTGGCGGATGCCTTTGAGCTGAACCTCAGCTGCCCTCATGCAAAGGGCTACGGCATGGAAATCGGCCAGCGGCCGGAGAACGTCTATGAGGTTGTTAAAGCTGTCAAGGACGCAACGGATAAGCCCGTCATCGCGAAGCTGACGCCGAACATAGACGACATAACAAAGCTCGGTCTGGCCGCTGAAAAAGCAGGGGCGGATGCTGTCTCAGCGATAAACACGCTGAAGGCGATAGCGATAGATGTTCATGCTAAAAAGCCGGTTCTCAGCAACCGCGTCGGCGGCTACTCCGGACCCGGCGTTAAGCCCGTCGCACTGAGGGCGGTTTACGACCTCGCGAGGGCCCTCGGCATCCCGGTCATAGGCATCGGCGGGATAACCGCGTGGCAGGATGCGGTAGAGTTCCTCCTCGCCGGCGCTTCAGCTCTCCAGATCGGGACGGCAGTTTCGCTCCGTGGATGGAATGTCTTCCGGGAGATCAACGAGGGCATCGAGGCGTACCTCGCCGCCGAAGGTTTTTCGAGCGTTGAGGAGATAGTGGGACTTGCCTTGGAGTAGGTTTTTAATTTTCAGCTCGACTTTTATCTAAGGGGTGATATCATGAAACGTGCGGTCGTGTTGTTTTCGGGTGGATTGGATAGTACTGCTTGCCTTTACTGGGCGAGGAAGAATTACGATGAAGTCATAATGCTCGTCATCAACTACGGAAGCAATGAGGAGCGTGTGACTAACAGAGTGGCCGAGTTCTTCTCGAAGGAGCTGGACGTCCCGCTGAGAATAGTTCCCCTTGATTTCCTCGAGGAGTTTTCCAAACTGCGGGGGACGACATTGGTGGGAGGCGAGACGCCGAAGGTTACGGCGGAGGAGCTGGAAGACATGAGCGTTGCGCAGGAGACGGCAAAAAGCGTGTGGGTTCCAGCTCGTAACGTCGTCCTGATAAGCGTCGCCGCATCTCTCCTCGATGCCCTCGGTGGCGGGGACATAATCGTCGGTTTCAACGCTGAGGAAGGGGCTACCTTCCCGGACAACACCCCGGAGTTCGTCGAGAGGATGAACGAGATGCTGAAGTACGGAACGATGGCCGAGGTTAAGGTGGTCGCTCCGCTCATTGACTTCGATAAGAAGGGCATAGCGAAACTCCTTAAGGAGCTTGGCGCCAAGTACGAGTACTCCAACTCCTGCTACATGCCAAGGGGCTTCACCGAGGACGGGAAGCCGATACACTGCGGCGAGTGCGAGAGCTGCGTCAGGAGGCATCGCGGTCTGATCGAGGCCATCGGTGAGGACAGGACCGTTTACGCTCTTGAGCCAAGGGTATGACTTCCTCCCCCAAACTCCTTCCGTTGTAACGGCTCCGCTTCTGGGTCACCGCAAGATTTATAAATTCGCTCCGGCCTTTTATCTTTGGACGTGGGGCGGTAGCTCAGCCTGGGAGAGCGCCGGACTGAAGATCCGGGTGTCGGGGGTTCAAATCCCCCTCGCCCCACCATTCTCTCAAAGCGGTGGTAGTCTAGCCTGGTCTAGGACACCGGCCTTCCAAGCCGGTAACCCGGGTTCGAATCCCGGCCACCGCACCACATCAGCTTTTCTGGTGGACTTTGAGGCCAGCTCCCCCATAAAAAGCTGAAGGGTTCAAAGTAACTCAGTTCACAGCCAGTTTTCATCCCCACAGCAGAGGGCACTTGTTGAGGCGGCGCTGAGGTGCCCTCTACGGGCAACATGAAGTCGGCATGAGCCGCTGGGGTAATCTTAAAAGGTGAGGGGGGAACTTCCGCCGGTGAGACGATGGCGATTTACTTCATAGGGCTCGGTCTTTATGATGAGAAGGACGTCACTCTCAAAGGGCTTGAGACCGCTAAGAAATGCGACTTGGTGTTCGCGGAGTTCTACACGTCCCTGCTGGCCGGGACGACGATGAGCAGAATAGAGGCCATGATAGGCAAAACCATAAGGAGGCTCAGCAGAGAGGACGTTGAGCTCAACTTTGAGCGCACCGTTCTCAGTGAGGCCAGGGACAAAGACGTTGCCTTTTTGACGGCAGGGGATCCCATGGTGGCAACAACGCACTCCGACCTCAGAATAAGGGCAAAGAGGATGGGTATCGAAAGCTACGTAATCCACGCACCCAGCATCTACTCTGCGATCGCCATAACGGGCCTTCAGATATATAAGTTCGGGAAGAGCGCCACGGTGGCGTATCCGGAGAAAAACTGGTTTCCGACTAGCCACTACGACGTGATCAGGGAGAACCGGGAGAGGGGCCTTCACACAATGCTCTTCCTCGACATAAAAGCCCACCAAAACCGCTACATGACCGCCAACGAGGCGATGGAGATACTCCTCCAGGTGGAGGATAGGAAAGGAGATGGAATTTTCACGCCCGACACTCTAGTAGTTGTCCTTGCAAGGGCGGGCTCTCTGAATCCAACACTGCGGGCGGGCTACGTTAAAGACATGATAAACGAGGACTTCGGAAGGCAGCCCCATGTCATGGTTGTCCCGGGGCGGCTCCACATCGTTGAAGCGGAATATCTGGTGGAGTTCGGAGGGGCTCCAAGGGAGATACTGGAAGAAACCTGAAGCCCAGCGAAAGCTTTATATTTCATGCTTTGGGCATTATTTTCGACGGGCCCGTGGTCTAGACTGGTTATGACGCCACCCTCACACGGTGGAGGTCCGGGGTTCAAGTCCCCGCGGGCCCACCACAACAGCCCTTTCTGATGAAAGCGCTGGCGGAAGAGTAGTGCTTTTTTGAAAGTTGCGAGTCTTAGAATGGGTTTCTACTCGAGTTACTCTTTGACAAGTGTTCCACTCTAAGAAGGCGTCCTTCGAGCGCCAATAAGAATATGAAACCGTTTTAGAGGCCCGATTTAAAGGTCAGACCAGTGTACTGGCTGCACCTGACAATTGCACGGCTGACTTTTCCATCAGTTTAACAGAAAAGGCATTTTGAGCAACCCACAAATCAAAGTTTCTGGTGCGGGGGACGGGATTCGAACCCGCGAACCCCTACGGGACGGGACCCTAAATCCCGCGCCTTTGGCCAGGCTCGGCAACCCCCGCGCGGAAGGGAGTTTTCGCTCTTCCTTTAAAAGCTTTGAGGGAAAAGACTTATAAAGATGTAAAGGAAGCTTTACGTAAAGGAAACTTTACATGGTGGGAACATGGAGAGATGGAGAATTATAGGCTACGCAATCCCGGCAACAACGGCCTCTTTACTGGCAGTAGCGCTGTGGATGGGAAACGTTGCGCTGGCTTTTGGCGTTCTGGCGGCGGCAGTCGCGGTTTCGTTCCTCTACGCCGAGTGGCTCAAAGGGCGCGGTGAGATTATAAGCGACGAGAGAACGCTCCGCATCGAGGAGATGGCCTCACGGAGAACCCTTCAGGTGCTGGTGCTGGCCCTGGCCTTTGCGGTCGTGGCACTTTCCCTTCTCTCCGATGATGAGCCAAACCTGAGGAGTGCCTACTACCTGGCCCTTGGCCTGATGATCTTGGCCTCGACCCTCAAGCTGTACCTCAAGCATCGCTACGCTAGGGTGATGTGAATGGAACAGAAGCGGAACCTGGTGGCCCTGATCGTTATCTCAGCGGTGGTCTACACCGCGTACCTGATCATTCTCTACCACGAGAGCGGGGGGACCATGACCGTTACGTACAATCCCCCCGAGTGGACCTTCGGTCTCTTCGTGGGTGCGTTTATATTCGTGATCGGCCTTGCCGGGGGGGTGGTGGGACTATCCCTCACCAGACCGGACCTTCTCGGGGAAGGGACTCATCTGCGTCAGGTGACCCTCCTGGCGGCGGGATTGGGGGGCGTCTCCGCAGTCATGGCCGTTCTGATGGTGGAAGGTTACAACAAAACGCCGGCGCTGTTGATTCTCCCCTTCACATTCATAGGGCTCTGGATAGTTTACGCCAAGAGGAGCACTGAAAAACTTAAGGGGAAGGCCGTGGTGGTGGACGAGAGGGAGAGGCTCATTGAGCTCAAGAGCACGGCGCTGGCGGGCGATGTTCTACTGTTCATAGTCGCTGTAGGCTTTTTAATCTCGAGTTTTACCCCTCTGAGGATGGTGGGGACCCGCTCGCTCCTCTTCGGCCTCCTGGCCATGTACCTGTTTACGTGGCTTATCGCCAGGCTGTACTACCAGAGGGTGATGTGAATTGAAGAACCGCCTACGCAACCTTCGTGAGGAGCGGGGCCTAACCCAGGAGGAGCTTGCCAAGGCCCTGGAGGTAACGAGGCAAACGATAATAGCGATAGAGAGGGGAAAGTACGATCCTTCTTTGAGGCTGGCATTTAAGCTGGCCCGTTTCTTCGGAGTCAGGATAGAGGATATATTCATCTATGAAGGAGATCCTGGGGAGGGGAGATCATGACCGTTGTCAAGGTTGAAGAGCTGGAGAAGGAGTACGGTAAAGTTAGGGCCCTGAGGGGCATAAGCTTTGAGATCAAAGAGGGGGAGATATTCGGACTCATCGGACCCAACGGGGCGGGTAAGAGCACCACCCTGAAGATACTGGCAACCCTGCTGAAGCCGACCGGAGGAAGGGCCGAGGTGTTCGGGCACGATGTGGTCAGGGAAGCCGAGGAGGTGCGGGCCCTCATAAGCTACCTTCCGGAGGAGGCCGGTGCCTACAAGAACCTCACAGGGATCGAGTACCTCCGCTTCATGGCGAGGCTGTACGCCAAGGACGAGGAAAAGGCGGCGGGGATGGTGGAGCTCGGAAAGAAAATTTCCGACCTGGGGAACAGGCTGAACGACAAGGTGGCCACCTACTCAAAGGGTATGACCCGAAAACTGCTCCTGGCAAGGGCGCTGATGGTGATGCCCAGGCTGGCGATACTCGACGAGCCGGCGAGCGGGCTGGATATAGTCAACGCCTACACGATCAGGAAGACCATAAAACGCTTCGCCAGGGAGGAGGGAACGACCTTCCTAGTCTCCAGCCACAACATGCTTGAGGTCGAGTTTCTCTGTGACCGCGTTGCCCTGATAAACAGCGGAAAGATCATCGAGATAGGAACCCCGGAGGAGCTGAAGGAGGGGTACCACGCCGAGAACCTGGAGGAAGTCTTTATGAGGGCGGTTGAACCGGCAGGTGGTGAGGAATCATGAGCGATTTCTGGGTGCTTGCGAGGAAGGAGATAATGAGCCTCATAAGGGACAAGAAACTGCTCTTCGGCCTCATAATAGTGCCGCTGATAATATACCCCACCATGGGGAAGGTAATGCAGCTCGGAATGGAAACGGCCCAAGGGGAGACCCACGTCGTTATAGTCAGCTTCGACGACGGCCCGTACGGGAGGGTGCTGGTTAACGCCTTAACGGCAGCTCCAAACGTGACGGTCACTCTGATAAACTCAAGCTCACTTCAGGGGGCGCTAAATCGGGCCTACCAGGAAAAACAGAACGTCCTTGTCGTCATACCACGCAACTTCAGTGATAGCATTGAAGGCAACAGGATCGCCACTGTGGAGGTTTACGGAATCTTCCACTCCATAGGGACGGGGGTCAGGGAAAGCGTCAGCGAATCCAGAATAAACGCCGTCATAAACGTCCTATCAGAGGAGATAGCAAAGCTGAAGCTCAAAAACCTGAACGTTGGACAGCCAGAAGCCTTCCTTCACCCAGTCCGGGCGGAGAGCAGATCCTTCATAAACCATCACATCGTGAACGCCTCACCGTCACTAGTTTCTGGCGTCCTCACATCCCAGGCGATCAGCCTTCCCCTCATAGTCTTCCTGATGGTGACGATAACCGCCCAGATGGCCGCCGGAGCGGTGGCCGCCGAGAAGGAGAACAAGACCCTCGAAACCCTCCTAACCCTTCCCGTTAAGAGGACGACCATAGTGGCTTCAAAGATCAGTGGGACCGCGGTTATGGGCCTAATAGCTGCCCTGGCCTATATGGTAGGGCTTAAGAGCTACCTCGGCTCCTTTACAACGGAGACTGGGGTGACCTTAAGGGAGCTTGGCCTGGGTATCACCCCGACGGGAATGCTGCTCTTTGCACTCGTGGTGTTCCTGACGATAGTCTTTGCCCTGAGCCTCGCGATGATACTGGCGGTTTTCGCAGAGGATGTCCAGAGCGCAAACACGGTTGTGAGCTCCGTTATACTGCCGCTCGCGTTTCCGGCCTTCATCCTGATGTTCACGGACATCAACGAGCTACCCGCCCTGGCACGCTACGGTCTCCTGGCCGATCCGTTTACCCACCCAATACTGGCCTACAGGTACGCCCTCTCCGGGAGCTACGGCCTTATGGCACTCAGTCTCGTCTACCTAAGCGCCCTGTCCCTGGTAACCCTTTACTTCGCGGCAAGGATATTCTCCAGCGAGAAGGTACTGACGGCCAAGATATCTTGGGGTAGAAAGAAGAGGAAGAGCGGATGAGCATTTTCTCTTCTTTCATTCCACCGGAACCCCGTCCCTCGTCCTCGGCGCGAGCCACCTCATAAGCCCCTGTGGGTCCCTGGTCCTTATGATTATCGTTATCGGACCGAGGGGGCTTTCCTCGTTGAAGTTCACTGACCCGGCGTAGGCGGCCTGCTTGTTCACCCTCAGGATTATCTCCTCGCCGAAGTAGCCATCCTCCAGGAATGAGCGGGCCGTATCAAGTATCGCCTGACCTCGGAAGAGCTCGTAAAGCCTCTGAAGGGCTTTCCTGCTCGTCGTCTTCCCGATGAGGACCGTGTACTCCTCTCTCTCGAAGGCCTCGAACTCAAGCTCGGGAACGAGGTTGAGCATCGCCCTCTTCACCTTTTCCGTGTCCTCCGTCGGATAAACGTGGGCCTCAACTTCGACTTCCTCGAACAGCTCCATTCTCACCACCCGAGTAAGGTCGGAAGAAACCTTATAAACCCAACCGCCAAAACAGTTAGGGTGTCCTAACAGTGTTAGAGAACTTCATCACGAACCTCGCCGGCTGGATCCTGAGGGTTTCCAACGGCGAGATAATGTGGGTGGCCTTCTACGCAGGTCTGTTCGTCGCGATAATGACCTCCCTCGGTGCGATGGTGGCGATATTCGCCAAACGTTTGCCCGAAGAAGGTGTTGATTTCTCCCTCAGCTTCGCCGCCGGTGTTATGATAGTCGCGGCGTTCACCTCACTCATCCTCCCCGCGATAGAGAGCACCGGTTCGTTCACTCCGGCCGGTGTAGGCATAGCACTGGGTGTTCTGCTCATCTACGCCATAGACCGCCTCCTCCCCCATGAGCACCTAACCAAGGGGTACGAGGGACCCAGGTCCATGAGGGAACGCCTGAGAAAGGTGTGGCTGCTGGTGATAGCCGTGATAATCCACAACCTGCCCGAAGGCCTGGCCGTCGGAACGTCCCTCATCTACAGCCTGGAGGTTGGCCTCGTGACGACCATAGCGATAGGCATACAGGACTTTCCGGAGGGAACGGTGGTCGCGCTTCCACTTGCGGTCATCCAGAGGAAGCGCCTTCAACCGATAATGATGGGTGTTCTAAGCGGCTTCGCGGAGATGATCATGGTCCTCGTCGGGGCTTACTTCTTCACCCTCTTCAGCTGGCTTCTTCCCTACGGCCTTGGAATGGCCGGAGGTGCGATGCTCTACGTCACGGTTAAGGAGATGATCCCGGAGATATACAGGATGGAGAAGAGCGAGACGCTCGTCACCCTGGGCTTCTTCGCGGGTTTCTACGTCATGCTCTTCCTGGACTCAATGCTCGGCTAGGATGGTCCTCACGAGCTCCCTGACGCGTCTGACGTAATCGTCGTGGGGGCCGTCGTTCACCAGCATGTAGTCGGCCATCGCCATGACGTTGCCTATGCCGAACTTCAGCTCCTTCCAGTCCCTCTCCTCGAAATCTTCCCAGCTCCTTGGGTCGTCGTGCCTGCCCCTGGCCCTGAGCCGTTCAAAACGCTGTCTTGGAGGGGTGTGGACCGCGATGGTCACTATCCTCTCCCCAGGAAAGGCGCTTCTAAACGTCCCCACTTCGTCCAGGGAACGGACGCCGTCAATTACCACCACGTCCGTCTCCTTCAGCAGTTCTCGAACCTTCTCAACCGCGAGCTTCGCAACTGCGTTCTGACCGAGCTCCTGCCGGAGCCTTATGCTGACCTTGGCGACGTTCTCCTTGGTGAGCTCGAGACCCCGCTTTACGGTCTCTTCCCTCACGATATCTCCCATAGAAACGCTTGGAAAACCTCTACTCTCGAACTCCTTCACGATCTTGCTCTTTCCGGATCCTGGCATCCCGGTTACAATGACTATCATAGTGCCCACGCCAGAGTAAAAGGAGGGGGTTTAAAAGCTTAACTCACTTCAAAAAATCGTCGAGGGTGCCTTTCCTGGTCCTTTTACCGCCCTTCTCCGGCCCCCCTTTCACCCCCGGCATCTCAACACCGAAGTGATTGAAGAGCCCTTCAACGACCTTCATGCCTATGCCTTCCACCTTCAGGAGGTCCCTCACCTTGGCGCGCATTATGTCATCCTGCGTGCGGAATCCGGCGTTGTAGAGTGCCCTCGCCCTCTTCCTCCCGATGTTGGGTAACCTGACCAGTTCGAGGAGCTCCTCACGGACGCCGTGCCTCAGGCGGAGGTGAAGGTCACGTAGGTACGCCAGAACATCTTCTTTCGGATCAAAAAGCCTGTACAGTTCTATGAGGGAGTACATGAGCCAGTCCGCGAGCTCCAGAATTCTGTAGAGGTCCCCGGGGTCTATGTTGTAGGTCTCGTATATCCTCGCCTCCGGAACCTCGTTTATCCAGTCGAGGAGCACCTTTGCCGTTTTTATCTGGCCCAAAAAGCCCTGGAAGCGCGAATCCTCGTAGTAGGGGATGTTCGTGTAAAGCCTGTCCTCCATCTCATAGGCCAGGTCGAGGTAGTCCTCCATCTCCCGTCTCCGGGCGTTCAGCGTGGCCATGTCCGGCGTCGAGGCCATCAGCTGGAAGATTCCGAAGGGGTTCGGGTTCTCTTCAAGCTTTGGAAAGGCGTCGTGGAGCTTCTTGGCCGTCAGTGGATCTACGTAGAGCTGAGAGGTCCTCCTTCCAAAGGGAAGTGCTATGAAGCGGTCGTCGGTTCCCATGTCGATGAAGTCGTTGTCGATGAGGAAGTAAACTATCTCCTTCGCCTTCCATTCGAGCGAGGATGTGTCGCTCCTCTGATGGAAGTAGAACGTCTTCTCCAGGAAGCGTAGGAGCTCCTGAAAACTGGAGACACCGAAGTTGGTTATCAACGCCAGGATCTGACTTCTAAATGCCTGTTCATTGGCCAGCATTGAAAAGAGCTTCTCCGGCTTTCCAAAGACGTACCTCTCCATCAGCTTCTTTGGATCCTCGGTCCTCGCGACTATTATGGCCTCGCCTACCTTATCGTACTTGGGTCTCCCTGCGCGCCCCATCATCTGCTGAAGCTCCAGGACGGGGATGTCAGTCCAGCCAAAGCCGGCGTAACGCTTGGTGTCTCTTATGATAACACGGAACGCCGGGAGATTTATTCCAGCACTGAGCGTCGGTGTGGCCGTTATCACCTTAATGAGACCACCACGGAAGGCATCTTCGATTAAAGTCCTCTCCACCCTGCTCAAACCCGCATGGTGGAATGCAACGCCCCCCTTAAGGGCCCTCTTGAGCTTCTCCGTCGTTGGATTATCCTCTATGGATCCGATGAGGTCGTCCAACGCCCTTCTTTCCGGTTTAGTCAGGAGCCGAGAAACCTTTCCGCTCAGGCTCAGCGCCTCCTTCTCGGCAGAGCGACGGGTGTTTACGAACACCAAGGCCTGTTTTCCTTTTTGGACTGCACCCGTAGCCAGGGATGCCCAGTTCTCAGGATGACGCTCGGTGCTGCCATCCTCCCATGTGAGGAGTCCGTGGGAGAAGACCCCTTTCCTGAGCTGAACCGGCCGCCAGTCGCTCACGACGAGCTCGGCATCCAGCCACTCCGCCAGTTCCTCGGCGTTTCCAATTGTAGCGCTCAGGGCGAGGATCTGCGCTTGATCCAGCATGTGGCTCAGGATCATCTCAAGCGTTGCTCCCCTATCGTACGAGCCTATGAGGTGGACCTCGTCGGCGATGACCAGCCCCACGTCCCTTATCCAGTTGGCCCCGTGACGGAGCAGGGAGTCGAACTTCTCGGCCGTGGCGACGATGACGTCGTACCTCCCGAGCCACTCATCGCTTGAGTCGTAGTCACCGGTGGTTGCCGCAACGCGCAGACCCAGGGCCTCCCAGGTCTTGAACTCACGGTACTTCTCCTCGGCGAGGGCCTTGAGCGGAACCAAGTAGACCGCCTTTCCGCCCTCTCGAAGAAGTCTGCTTACCATGACTATCTCGCTGACCAGCGTTTTTCCACTCGCCGTTGGGATCGCCAGGACTAAGTTCCGTCCCTCCAGCACCCCGCTGGTGAGGGCTTCGGCCTGGGGCGGGTACAGCTCCCTTATGCCCCCCTCAATGATGATCCTCTTTATCCTCTCATCAACCGGAAGTTCATCGACCCTCATCTTCCACCGCAAGACTTATTGGGGCCACGGTTAAATACCTTTGGGATGCCTATGGAGGTTCCTTTCACAGTCTTCAGGGTCATGAAAAAAGGGAAGAGCATACGAAGGTTGGCGATGGACTCGTATTTTATCGAGTTCGTCTCGATTGAACCGAGGAAGGCGGTCCTCATAAAGGACCCGGATAGGGAGAGGTTCCTCAACTCCGCTCAAAATCCCCTCCCAGTTCTTCTTCGGGAGAACCCGGAGGATCTGTTGAAGGACACGTTTGAGAGTCTGGAGCAGGCCACTGGAGAGGTTCTGAAGAAGCGGGTCTCCCATATAAGGCGGTGGAACATACTCAGGATGATCGGCATCCCCACGGGGCACAGCAGGCATATCGACATCGACGAAAGGCTCGCCGAAACTGAGAGGGAAAATTCCCTGGGACTGGCGCTTCTCAAAGGGATACTCGGGGTTAAGGGCTCCAGTGATCTGGAGGACATCAGGGTAGTCACAGAAGGCACGGTCTATATGCGGCTGTGGCTGGAGGGTGGGACGGTCATGAAGGACTCCGGAAAGGATCAGGTCTACACCAACCTTCTTAAAAAAGACCCTCGATTCAGGACGGCGTTCTACTCCGCCCTCCTCCGGAACACGTTCGGGATAAAATAGGGAAAAGGTTAAGATTTTTCGTACAGCCAGCACGCGACGTAGTGGTCCTTCTCCACCTCGATTAGTGGCGGTTCCTTCTCGTCGCAGAGGCCTGCCTTGGCCAGGGGACAGCGTGGATGGAAGCGGCAACCTTTCGGTGGGTTTATCGGACTTGGGGGCTCTCCCTTGACCTCCATCCTCTTCTTTGTCCTCGCCAGCTCCGGATCGGGCACCGGAATCGCCGAGAGGAGCATCTGGGTGTATGGGTGAAGCGGGTTTTCAAATATCCTCCTAGCCGGTCCGACTTCAACGAGTTTACCCAGGTACATGACACCCATCCTGTGGCTCATGTACTTGACGACGCCGAGGTCGTGGCTTATGAAGAGGTATGAGAAGCCGTATTCCTTCTGCAGCCCCTTGAGGGTGTTCAGGATGTTCGCCTGTACCGAGACGTCGAGGGCCGAGGTGGGTTCATCGAGAACCACGAAGTCCGGCTTGAGGGCGAGGATCTTGGCCAGGGCTATCCTCTGTCTCTGACCGCCCGAGAACTCGTGGGGATAGCGGTAGAGGTGCATCTCGTTGAGCCCAACGCTCTCGAGGAGATTTACCACGAACTCCTCGGGGTCATCGACGGTTATACCGTGGAATTTAACCGGCTCCATTATGGTGCTGAAGACAGTCTGACGCGGGTCCAGTGAGGAATAGGGGTCCTGGAACATTATCTGGGCATGTTTCCTGAACCACAGAAGATCCTTGCCCTTGAGCTTCGTGATGTCCTTCCCCCCGAACAGCACCTTACCCGATGTTGGCTGTATCAGCCGCAGTATCGTTCTGCCGGTGGTGGTTTTCCCGCAACCGCTTTCGCCAACGAGGCCAAAGGTTTCACCGGGGTATATGTCAAAACTAACACCATCGACCGCCTTTACCCACGCGATCGTTCTTAAGAGGCTCTTGACCGGGAAGTATTTCTTCAGGTTTTCAACCTTGAGCACTGGTTCCATAATCCTCACCTCAATACCTGTGGCAGGCTACAAAGTGGTTGGGTTCGATCTCCTTCAGCACTGGCACCCTCTCCCTGCATGCCTGGGTTGCGAATGGGCATCTTGGATGGAAACGACAGCCAGATGGCGGCGTTATCAGGTTCGGAACCGTCCCCGGAATGCTCTCAAGAGTTTCTATCTCTCCCAGAGGATTCGGCACGGCCTTCAAGAGCGCAGCGGTGTACGGGTGCAGGGGGTTGTGGAAGATCTGGTCGACCGTTCCTATCTCAACAACCTTGCCGGCGTACATGACGACAACGCGCTGGGCGGTCTCCGCAACGACACCGAGGTTGTGGGTGATGAGCAGGACGGTTGCGTTGTACTTCCTCTTCAGCTCGTTGAGCAGCTCAAGTATCTGGGCCTGAACCGTAACGTCCAACGCCGTCGTTGGCTCATCCGCTATGAGGAGGCGGGGGTTGTTGGCTATTCCCGCGCCTATGACAACACGCTGCTTCATTCCTCCACTCAGCTCGTGGGGGTAGTTC
>Ga0256834_1001999_pt1 | contig 13268 bp, 15 predicted proteins | sample 4281140metaG_FD_190536 | JGI IMG/M metagenome (GOLD analysis project Ga0256834, IMG submission 190536) | Hydrothermal vent microbial communities from East Pacific Rise, Pacific Ocean - 4281-140 | ecosystem: Environmental > Aquatic > Marine > Hydrothermal vents | place: Pacific Ocean: East... | reverse complement strand
GTTTATTAGCCCTATACTTTAGGTCTCTGTGTTTGTGGATGGGAATTATAGGGAATTGTTGCTTTGATTGCGCTTAAGCTTTGTGGGGAATTATAAAATACGAGCGTAACCTGTTTCTGGTTCAATTCCTATAATTGCACTTCCCTCTGAGTTAGTAAGTGTTATATTACAATCATTTAATATTAATCTTGCCTGAGGATTAATTGTTGAAGAAAGTGGTGCAGTCTGTGTATGAGGATTTCCACGATAAGGTCGTCCTAGATGATCAAAAGATAACATTTCCCATTGTATACTACCAGACGCACAGCTATTTGAAAATGTGACATTTTGAATACCATATTCATTTCTTAAATCCATTTCTCTTGAATATGCAGCATTACCAAAAAACAACCATCCACTCAACACTTTGTTAGGGTTTAATGGATTTCTTGCAATATCCACTAAATCAGAATTTGAATTGTTGTCATTCTGGTCACTTGCTATATCGTAAATCCAACCATTATTTTCTACAGTAGTACCAAAACTAATCGTCCACCTTTCAACAAACCAATTAGGATCGTTTGAATCATACTTATCATCAACCATCGCTAAATGTTGTGTATATCTTATATGTGAAACAACTTGATCAGCAGCTTTTTGAAGTTTCCCATTACCCATACGCGGAAATGCTATAGCGGAGATAATTCCTATCGCAACAATAACAAAAATAAGTTCTAGTATTGTAAAAGCTTTTTTCATAAGAGTAGTATATCTAAAAATATTATAAATTTAAATAAGTAATAGAATCTAAGTTTGATATTTTATGAATGAGTAATTATCTCATTCATAAAATTTACAATTAATTATATTTTTTCTGCCACTTGAACATCATAAAGAATGTCATCCATAGGGTGTCTGTACATTGGCATTGCTAATCTTTTTTCATCAAGTACATGACCAATGAAACCGATTGAACGACCAACAATAAAGAATGCGTTAAGTGTACCAGATTCGATGAATTCGTTGATTTCATCTTCTGAATAACCTAATGCTCTCCACATATCAACCATTAAAATACCAATAGTACCATCAACATTTAAGATAAGATTCTCTTTCTTAGATGTTGTAAGTGCTTCAACTGTTCTTGCATAATCAAGAAGTGGCGTTGCTGGGAAATGCTCTGCAGCAAAGTTCATAAGACCAGTAACTCTCAAATCTGGATTTTTAAGTGATTTAATTCTGTGTCCGATTCCTGGAATTGGAACACCCTCACCTTTCATGTACTTTAAGAAAGCTTTAGGGTCTAAACCATTGTCATCTGCATATTTAAAATATTTAGCAGCACCATCAATAGCACCACCAAATCTTGGACCGATTGTTAATAAACCAGTTACAAGTGATTCAACAACTGATTTGCCAGCTCTTGCAGTTACTTTTGCATTGTGAGCACCAGAAACAGCAGGACCATGATCAGCAACAGTTTTAAGTACGGTCTCTATGAAGTCTGTTGCCCATTTTGGATACTGTTTTTTGAACCATAGAAGTGAAATAACATCACCGATGCCTTTGCCTGTAGATGGAGTAGCAACGCTAGAGATTGGGAAACCTGCATATGTACACTCTTCGCCACGGTCATCAGAGATAGTACAGATAAACTCTTTACTTCTTCTAACAGTAGGACAAACACTCATCTCTGGCTCTGGAATCTCAGGTAAATTCATACCTTCAAATACAGATTTAATCATAGCTGGAAGTTCATTAAATGAATTTGGAACATGAATTCCAGCTTCTCTCATTGCATTATTTTTGTATTCAGCAGTTTCAGACTCAGCATTTGCTGAAGCACCTGCGTGACCAAACTGAACACCTGAATCATAATATTTAGCGATTGTACCAATACACCATGCGATAACTGGTTTAGTGATTGCACCTGATTTGATAGCTTCAATAACCTTATACTCTTCAGTACCACCAACTTCACCAAGAAGAATCATGTATTTAACAGCTGGATTTTTTTCCATTCTAAGCATATTATCAATAAAAACACTTCCAACAAACCTGTCACCACCAATAGCAACACCCTCAGCAATACCATCAGCATTTATAGAGATTATGTTTGAAAGCTCATTAAATAAACCACCTGAACGAGTTACAAGTCCACAAGAACCTGCACGGTGAAGTTTAGACTGAACTATATTGGTGATAGTACCACCAATATTTGCAACTTTAAATGCACCTGGAGTGATAGCCCCAACAGTTGCAGGTCCAATAATAATTACACCTTTTTCACGTGCTGTTTGATTCATACCACGAGCTAAACGCTCAGGGATTCCCTCAGCGGTAATCATCATTGAAGAGAAACCACCAATTTCTAATGCTTCCATAGTTACATCATAAGCAGTTCTAAATGATGCAAAGTTTAAAAGTACATCAGCTTGAGGCTGAGCAGCTTTAGCAAGCGCTGTAGTTTTAAAAAGTGGAATCATAACTTCATCTGGACCGAAGAAGAATTTTTCAAATTTATTTCCACTTGTAGGTGCAACGATTGCAGCGACTGATGGAGTTTTTCTCTGAATTGTATAATCATAGTCTAACATTCTTTGGATAGCAGTTTTGTTATTGTTCCAAAAAATTGCTTGTGTGTCTTTTGTATATAGTTGTTCCATTATTTCTCCTTACTTCTCTAGTGCCATACGAACAATGTCAGTAACATGTGTCTCTGGTCCATAAACTTCAATATATAAACCTAATCTATCAGCAGCTTCTTTAATATCTTTTAAACCTTTTTCATAGTTTGGTCCACCACGTCTAACATAGATTTTAAGGTCAACAGCTTTCATCTTATCAGCGTATACTTCAAATGCTTGAATGATGCCTGTAAATGTTTTTGCAACATCCGTAAAGTTAGCAATAGCTCCACCGATAATCATAACTTTACCACGACCTGAAGGATCTGGCTCTCTAGTCATAAGATCAAGAAGTGTTTCAGCATAAAATCTTGTTTCACCAGTAGTTGGACCACCTGAGTACTCACCATAGTTAGCAAGATCATCAATACCAGCCATATCAGCAATAGTGTCAGCATAAACAACTGAAGCACCACCACCAGCAACCATTGTCCAAATTCTAGCTTCTGGCTTAAGTAGTGTAAGTTTCAATGAAGCACCAGTTTTTGCATCAGCTTCTTCAATAGCCTCAACTTCTGGAGATTTAGCTTCCATGCCAAATGCAGTAGGATACTCAATATTTCCCCACTCTTCTACCATCATGAAACCAGCAGTATCATCAAGCTTAGCAACCATATCTAAAAGCTCAATTTTGTTACCTTGCATAACAAAAGGATTGATTTCTAGGTATGCAAAGTTTAACTCGCGGTAAGCCTTAAAGAAACCGATACAAAATTCAGCAAAATTTGCCTTATCTTTATCAGCTACATCAGCAGGTACATTTGCACGGATTTTTTCTGCAATCTCTTCTTCTGTTGCAGTGATTGGAAATGCTACTTCAGTAACTTTTGCATCCCAATTTTCTTCAATAGCTATACCACCCTCTGCAGACATATAGATAACATCATCATCACCTACACATGTAGCAGAAACATAATACTCTTCAGATTGTTCATGCGGAGTAAATGGTTCAACAATAAAATTAGTTAATTTATCTACACTAGGCTCACCAGTAGGAGTATCTCCATCAAATGAAAAATAAACTTTTTGCTCACCAGAAGATTTTTCATCTATCCAAGAAGCAGCTTTAGCTAAAGATACATCACCTGGCTTAACATCTTTAAAAAGAACTAAGTCATTCATACCTCTTTTACCAAATAACATATCTGGTTTAGCAACTAATGTTTTTTCATTTAGCCAAGATGCAGTTTTTGCAGCCTCGTTTAATTCTGATCCATTTTGAACCATAACAGTCTCGTATGCATAAGTAAAATCTGGAAAATACTTATCCCAGTGTTTTGCTAAAATTGACTTTGCGTCATATTCTCTAATCGCTTTTTGAGCCATTGCAACTTCCTATATTTTAATTTTAAAGAATTTTATCATATCTTATTTAATCTGCTGTTATTTAGATGTGTAAAAAAGTAATAGATATATTATTTGTATATTTTTGTAACATTAGCAAAATAAACAGGTCTGTTTGTGTAACTTATTGTTACATTCTCTCCATTGCTGTTTTTAATGTATTTTTGAATTAGCTTATAATCATCACATTTGGTAACACCGTAGAACTGTAATCTTAATTGCATTTTTTTATCTGTATCTACACAATTTATTGATCTTCTTTTTAACTCTTTTGCCAACTCTTTTGCTACATGAAATTTATATACAAAATGTTTTCTTGGATTCTCAATTACCCTATATATCTCTTTATTAAATAAAACAACAACTGTATTAAATAAAAGCAAAATAATAGATACGATAAACATCATTTTGTACCCTTTTCTAAACTGTTTTAATCGCACCCTGTATGAACTTATAAAACTACTTGCCACTATAGGTAATGCTACTATTAAATATGGTGCAAAGTGTTCCACTTTAATACTTTGGCGAAAAGATAAAATTAGTGATATTATTAATGCTGTTGAGGATATAAACCAAATTATATCTAGCTCTTTTATTAGATATTTTCTATATATAACAAATATTAGATATAGAAATATTATTGGAGAAAATATAGCTGCATATAAACCTAATGTATCTAAAAAATGACCTACTGGACTTCCATGTGCGTCTATTCCAAATAAAAACACTGATATAAAAAAAAGTATAGTGTTATATATAAGAAACTGTTTATTCTTCGTATATAAAGAAAAAATAATTAATGCTAAAAATAGATATACAAAACTATTATCAATAAAGACAAATACTAATAATAATAGATAATAAGCTTTTTTGTATCCATTTATATGAAGCCAAATAAATAGTAATAATGCAAATATTATTAATCCTGCGGCGTCTATTATAATTGCTGAACTAAGTACGCCTGGAAGTAAAATAAATATTAAAATTAACCAAAGTCTATTTCTTACATTTTCTATATAATGTTTTGATATCTTAAATAATAAAATTACACTTAAAACATGTGCTAAAATCATTGGAAGTCTTAATGCCAAATCATTTTGAGAAAAGATATAGATACTGATTTTTATAACTGCTTGAAGAGGGGAAAAATCACCATAAAGAATTAAACTTTCTCTATAAGATATTGATATTTCAGATGTTTGATATATTAGGTTTAAAGCATCTAGTCCTAATAATAATAGGAAGATGAGTTTGTATTTCATAACTTTAAAAAATTACCTATTATCTCATGACCATATTCACTCATTATTGATTCAGGATGAAATTGTACACCATAAATATTTTTATTTTTTATTTTTAAAGCCATAATTTCATTATCATCCATTGAGTATGCTTTAGATTCTACTATTTTAGGAAGTGTTGTTTTGTCCACTATTAACGAATGATATCTAGTAGCTATAAACTCATTTGGAATATTTTTAAATATTTCACATTGATCACTTTGCTTTATCGTTGAAGTTTTTCCATGCATCATGTTTTTAGCACGAACGACATCTGCTCCAAAAACTTGCGCTATACTTTGATGACCCAAACAAATCCCCAATATAGGAAGCTTGTCTTGAAAATACTCAATCACTTCAAGCGTAATACCAGCTTCATTAGGTGTAGCTGGACCAGGTGAAATTATAATTTTTTCAGGTGATAAAGCTTCAATTTCAGATATTGTTATCTCATCATTTCTTACTATATTTAACTCTGCGCCTAGTTCTCTACAGTACTCAACAATATTATATGTAAAACTATCGTAATTATCTATCATTAAAATCATGTTTGGAGTATATCAGTTTTGCTCTTTTGTTTTACTTATGCTTTGATTACCGAGTAAAACCGCTATCCATTTGGTATCTTCGTTCTCATTAAGGATTATTTTTACCATAATTGTTAGAGGGATAGATAGTAACATACCAACTATACCCAACAACCACCCCCAAAAAAGCAAAGAAAGAAATACAACTAATGTTGAAAGACCTAAACTATTTCCCATCACTTTTGGTTCAATTATTGAGCCTATTAATACATTTACAACTAAATATAAAACTACAACCATCATCGCACTAAATATATCTAATCCCACTAAAGTTAGCAATACAGCAGGTACAGCGGCAATAATCGATCCAATATTTGGTATAAAATTTAACATAAAAGCTAAAATAGCCCAAAGAAATGGATAGTCAGTACCTATAAGAGTTAATCCTATCCAAATAATTATACCAGTTGCCAAAGACATCAATGCTTTTAAAACCATATACTCTTTAATCTGAGTCAGTATAGTTTGAATATGTGTAATTGTTTCTGATTTAAGTGTAATATTTGTAATCTTATTAACAAAGCTTTGTGATTCTAAAAGCATAAAAATAACTGTCAATAAAATCACAAATCCATTAGTCAACAAAGAGCCCATCCCCTGAATGATGGTAGAGGCAAAACCCATAATTATTTTTGGATTAAAAATATTTGTAAGCTCTTCTTCAGGTATCACTATTCCAAATTGGCTTAAAAATTCTACAAGTTTATGAAACTGCAGTGTAAGTTGTTGTTCATAAAAACCTATATTTGCATTAAACTCTACCGCCGATGAACCTAAAAGTTTTGCTATAGAGATAAAAAATATTATTAAAAAAGTGATAACGATTAAAAGAGAGATACTACTTGGTAAACCCTTTTGCTTAAAGTAATTATATGAGGGAGACAATACAATAGCAATAAATAAAGAGAGTAAAAATGGAATCACAATAGATGATGCGATGTTTACCCCAGCAAGAACAATAATAACACTAGCCATAACTATAAAAAAATTGCCTATATTTTTCTTTTGCATCTTAAGCCCTTAATTTTGTATTTGTTTTTTATTTGTTAGCTGTTGTAGATAATTTGAAATATTTATAAGTGAAAATGTGACTAAAAATATCATTAAACCTGGGAAAAAACTAACCCACCATGCAATCTCTACTACATCTTTTCCTCCACTTAGAATTGTCCCCCAACTCATTTGTGGTGCGACTATCCCAAGTCCTAAAAAACTAAGCCCTGATTCTGCAAGTATTGCTCCACCAACTCCAAAAGTAAAACTAACAAAATATATTGGGGCTAATATTGGTGCGTAATATTTAAAAAGTATTTTTAATTTAGATACTTTTGCAATATTAAGTATTTTTATATATGGTTGAGATGTTATTTTAAAACTCTCAGATCGTATCAATCTTGCTGTAGTCATCCAGCCTGTTATAGATATAATTACTATCAAAACCCATGCAGATGCATTTACATAACTCACAAGTGCTAAAAGTAAAAAAAATGTTGGAAAAGTTAAAAATAAATCAACTAAAACAATAAATCCTTTATCAACTCCACCTCGAAAATAACCAGCTAAAGAACCAAGAAGTAAGCCTATTAACGAAGCAATTAGAGCACTTCCTACACCAATTATTAGAGATACTTGACCACCTTTCATAATTCTTGCAAATATATCCCTACCCAGTCTGTCCGTACCCATAATATGTTCATACGAAGGAGATAACAAAATTGTTTTTGGATTTAAAAGGTATGGATCAGTAGGGTAAAAAAAAAGTCCAAAAAATGATATTAAAAAAACACTAACTAAAATCCCTATGCTGAATTTTGGCATACTAATACCTAACGTTTAATTCCAAGCAGCGTCTCCATCATCTGATCAATCGTTGTAATTATTTTTGCAGCAGCTCCATAAGCTGCTTGATACTTAATTAGGTTTGTCATCTCTTCATCAATGCTAACTTCCGAAATTGATTGATACTCTAACTCAGTAGCATTAAATTGTGCCGTTACTGATTCATTATTTAAAATTGCTGTATTTGTTTTAGTTCCAACATCGGTAGCAATAATATCAAACATGCCATATATAGTTGTATCAAACGAAGCAGTACCAATATTAAACTCATATGACTCAAACTGTTGTTGAACCATATTTAATCCTAGTGTATTATCGCCAGAGATTGGTGATTTACCAGCTGAAATATCTGCTGGATTGTTTCTAAGGTCAGAAACTAAAGAGATGTTACTTGCGTTATCTCCATCAAAAAACCTACCAAGTCCTAATGCACCTGCAAAATTTGTCCCTGAAGCATACTTATCATCTACTAAATTATCTACTATTGAAAAACTATACCCTTTTGATGCATCTGTTGGATTCATAAATAGTTCCATAGTGTTTTCACCATTAGCATTTGTAGCCCAGTTAAACTGCAAAAAATCATCAATATCATCGATACCACTACTATTATTATTATCATCTTTATTTGCTTCTATTTGACCTTGGATAGAGTTTGAACCAGATGTCCCCGTCATAGAAGTAAACATATCAATTGTTACATCTCTAGAAGCAGCTATATTCCCATCTATATCATAAATTTCAATGGAAAAGGAACCCTCGTTTATATTTAAGTTTGAATTAACTATAGAGTTTGTAGGACTTATATCAAGTTTATTTGAAGTCATATTTTTAGTTGAGTTTTGAGCATAAATATTATTTGTTGATTCTATCAATCCTTCTGCAAACGCATCTAATTGATTGATTGTATCTTGAAGTATCCCATTAGATAAAACATCACTTGAACTACTATCTTTATTGGTACTACCGCGTAAATCTAAAATAGCTCCTATCCTACCACCTGACAATGAGCTTTCCATAGGCAACAATACACCATCTTGTCTTTCATATGACAACTCATAAAACCCTTTTGGATTATCTTTATTATCTATATGTATTTTATGTCTAGTTGAACCATCAACTATATTAAACCCATTTACAGTCAATGTATAGCTTCCACTTACCGTATTAGATGAAGAATCAACTTGAATATTTGATGACATTTGATCTGTATAAACATCACCACCAATAAGTCTAATAATACTTCTCTCAAGAACATTTCTTTTATCTCGAAGGTCATTTGCAGTATATCCATCGCCAGATTCTGCTATCTCTATTGATTTATTTACATCAGCTAATTGTTGAGTTAAAGAGTTCACTTCATTTACATTAACCGCTAACTGATCATTTAATTGATCTTGTAGTGACACAACTTTAGCTTGAGTTGCTTGAATATTTTGTGTTAATGCTACAGTTTCTTGTGCAAGAGCTAATTTTATAGCATCATTATCTGGATTGTCAGCAAATGTTTGCCACATATCATAATAGTTTGTTAAGTCTGATTTAATACCAATGCCATCTATCTCAGGAAAATAAGTTGATAATTCATTTAAAGCAGATTCAGTAAAATCTGCATATTCTTTATCTCCTGATAATTTTGCATATCTATCAAATACAAAATTATCAAATACTCTTTGAATGTCTTCAATTTTTGTACCATTCCCAATTTGTCCAGAACCTGATGATATAGGTGTAGCTGAACCTTGAACAATTCTTTGTCTTGAATAACCTTCAGTTTCTGCATTTGATATATTTTGTGAAGTAGTATTTACTCCAACTTGAGCAGCATTTAATCCGCTATACCCAATATTTAAAGTGTTAAAAATTGATGCCATACTAAACTCCTTATACCCTTATTTCTAAAAGAGATGGGTTTTTTGAAACTGTTTTCTCATAACCATCCATCTCAGTTGGAACTAAGCGTTCTAAAAATGTATTGTATAGATTGCTTACTGCTAAGACTAATTTTGCATATCTTTTATTTACATCTCTTAGTGTTGTTAATTGCTCTTTTAATTCACCTAAAGCTTTATGTTGATCTTCATTTAATAAATCTGGTAAATCAGTATCAGGATTGGCACTCATAAGAGTTGAAATCTCATGATCTATCATAGCTTTCTTGGATTCAAAACTTTTTATTTTTTCCTCTTTTAAGGATAACCTATCAAATTGTGGTTCGTTATTTGCCTCTTTAATATCTGCAATATCTGCATTTGTAATCTCTATAATATCTTTTAAATCAGTTAATGCACTTTGTAGATGATAAGACAACATTTCAAACCCTTTATTTACTCTTATAGCAACTCATCTGCAATTTTTTGAGATAGTGCTTCTAAGTTAATTTTATATTCACCAGATTCAATCGAACTCTTAATCTGATCTATTTTACTTATATCTCCTTGTGCAGAGATATTTGCTTCCGCTTTTTGTGAAATAGCCTTCTCAGCCTGTTTCACATCGTTTGTATTACCTGAGTAAGCGTTCCTTATGGTCGCGCTACTTGATTTAGAAATCATCATTTATCCTTTGCTCTATCCTAAGAGTTTTCCTATATAGTACTATATCGTCAAAACAATAAATAAATGAAGTTTTTTTACCTTTTTTCGCTTAAATAATCAAATAACATTTGTGAAAATCCAAACCCACCTGCACTAGCCTTTGCTAATTCCTCTCTATACATAGATTTGTATATTTTATCGCCTGGATCTTTTTGGCTACTAAACATATCTTCTTGATTTTTCATAGCATTATCCATAAGCATTTTTAAAATCACAGATTCAAAAGCATCTGTTTGCTCTCTTAGTTGCTTATCTTCAGATTTTTCATTAATAGTTGGAATGTTTTTATTTTGTGCCATTAAAGAAGCATTTAAACCAACTGTATTTGAACCGTACATATCTATCTCCTTTTTATTGAGCAAAACCCAATAAAAATTTCTCTCTCTAAGGCTTCGTCGTTTATCGACAAAATATTTAAAATCATTTTATATAACCTTCAATTCAGCCGAGATAGATCCAGCGCTTTTCATAGCTACTAAGATAGAGATAATATCTTTTGGAGATGCCCCTAGTTTTTGTAAGGAGCGAACTAAATTAGCAACTGTTGTTGTACCAGTTTTTGTATATAACTCATTTTCGTTTAAACCAATAACTAAATCAGAATCTATCATCATAGAACCATCAGGCAAACTCATATTAACCTGCTCTTTAATTTTTATAGTTATATCCCCATGAGTTAAAACTATTGGCTTTATCTCTATACCTACACCAGCAATCACAGTTCCAGTTCTTTCATTTATAATTATTTTATTTTTAACTTGATAATCCATCTCTATATTTTGAACCTCAGCTAAAAACTCTATCATTGTTTTATTTTCTGGTTTTTTAAGCTTTATTGTACGTGGGTCCATAGCTACAGCCACTTGTGTATTATAGAAATTATTAATAGATTTTTGGATATTTACAGAGTTTTTTATATTAGCTTCTTTTAGCGATAATGTTACAAATTTCTGATGATAAAGATCTATATCTATCTCTCTCTCAACAAAACCACCACCATAAACAATACCAGCTGTTGGATGAGATTCGCTACCAGCACCAGAATTTCTTCCACCAATACTTACAGCACCTTGACCAAGGGCATAGATTCTACCATCAACCCCCTTTAGCGGAGTCATTAAAAGTGTACCACCCTCTAAAGATTTTGCATCCCCTATAGATGATACGGTGATATTAAACTTATCCCCCTGCTTAGAAAATGGATTTAGATTAGCAGTAACAACAACTGCTGCAACATTTTTTGATTTGATGTCGCTAGGCTTCATATCTATGTTCATAGCTTTTAACATGTTAGCGATTGATTGAAGTGTGAACTTTGAAGTAGTACCATCCCCTGTTTTTTTAAGACCTACTACAAGAGAATAACCAATGATGTGATTTTCACGCACTCCAACGACATTTGATACATCCTCTATTTTAGCGGCATATATAGTTGAAATTAAAAGTAAAAAAAGTATAAATTTTTTCATAGCTAGTCCTAAGTAGTGTGTAAACCCCTTAAACGAGCAAATATTTAGTCGAAGTAGAAAAAGGGTTTACTCTATTGTATTAATTATAAAGTAGCAATTTTTATTCCAAGTTATAGGTTTATAATACCAATCCCCATTAAAAGGTAGGTATAAAATAAGAAAGTACAGTATTTCCAAATTTTTTAGATTTTTTAAGTTTATATCCATTTATATCTTTTGGAATCTCTAAACCTCTCATATGCTCTATTATAATCATCTTTACACACTCTTTTGGTAGTGTTGCTATTAAGCTAATAGTTTTATCATATATATCTTCCATCCCCTCACGAATACTAAAAGGTGGGTCTATATAAAAATAAGCATTTTCTTTTTTTCTTTGAAGGTTTTTGATTATGTTTTGTATATTTGAGAAACTATCTCCAGCTAATACTTCACAAGAAAGAGGGTCTGTCAATGCAATGTTTTCTTTTAAAACTTTAAGTGCATCTCTGTCTTTTTCCATAAAGTAAATTTGTGAAGCTCCACGACTTAATGCTTCAAGCCCAATTGAACCAGAACCTGAAAAAACTTCAACAAAATTAGAATCAATAATATCAAATTGAATTGTATTAAAAAAAGACTCTAATACTATGCTTTTTGAGCTTCTTGTAGTATTTTTAGATGGAAGAGTTAACGTTTTACCTTTAAATTTTCCAGATATTATTTTTTTAGTTATTTTTTTACTTTTCATAAAATGCTTTTACTGATTTTAGTATATTTTGTTGATACTCTTGAGTTAAATATTCTATTCGCTTTTGTAAAATTTCAAAATTTAAAGATTCTTCCTCTTCCTCTTTTAAATCAATCTCTGCTGGATTATCTTTAGATATAGTTTTGTATCTATTCTCAAGAGCTAAAATAAGCTGAGATTTTGAAAATGGTTTAACCAAATCAGCCTCTACATCATTTGAAATGTAAAAGCACCTATCATCATTTAAACAAATTTCATCTCGCACCAAGATATCGCACTGCTTAACTGAACTAAGATATTTACTTAAAAAAAGCTCTAATGATTTTTGCATCAAAGGAGATTTGCATTCTATTGCTATTTTCAAACTTTAACCTTATGAATAATATTCGACATTATATCAGAATGATATAATTGACAAGTTAAAAACCAAACAAAGTAAAATTCATCATGTTTATCGTTCCTGCAAAAACATATATTGTCTTTTAAGTTTAACTTCTCATAAAGGTCACTTTTTTTATAATAGTTCCAATTTTCCAATTCATTGATTTCTTCTAAAAGACTATTGTTCATAAACATCTTTCCTATGTTTAATTTTTACAACTATAACAACTATCTCTTCATCGTTTATCTCATATATAACTCTGTAGTCTTGAACTCTAAGTCTATAGTATGGAGACAGATTTCCAACTAGCTTTTTACCGCCATGTGGATTTTCAATTAATTTTTCTTTTATAGCTTGGATGATTTTTTTTTGCC
>Ga0256834_1001998_pt1 | contig 13269 bp, 14 predicted proteins | sample 4281140metaG_FD_190536 | JGI IMG/M metagenome (GOLD analysis project Ga0256834, IMG submission 190536) | Hydrothermal vent microbial communities from East Pacific Rise, Pacific Ocean - 4281-140 | ecosystem: Environmental > Aquatic > Marine > Hydrothermal vents | place: Pacific Ocean: East... | reverse complement strand
TAAACCAGGGATTACCGGCTGGGCCCAAGTCAACGGATGGCGCGGAGAAACCGACACCCTGGATAAAATGGAAAAACGTGTCGAGCACGATCTTAACTATATTCGCAACTGGTCGTTATGGTGGGATTTGAAAATCGTATTTCGAACAGTATTTACAGGTTTCGTTGGGAAAAATGCTTATTGATAAAGGACCATCCGCCTGATCCGTTCCTAGTACCTAGAATCCTCAGTTGGGTGTTGTGGGCAGGTATAGACTGTCAAACAAAATTTTTGATCTGCTCCAAGAGACAGGTAAAGGAACTGGTGATGCAATCAGTGCACTATTAAATGAAGAAGATGCTAATGCCTACAAATTTGATGGTATTCGTTATGATTGTGGTAGTAAGGAAGGGCTACTTGAGGCCAATATAGAATATGCTCTCAAGCAACCTGAACTCAAAAAAGGCATTAGAGTGTATGGCTCGCCTGAATGAAATTAAGTCTTTAGTAGTCCTAAGTCCTAAGTCATGAATCATAAGGCAGTTAGATAAATGAAGTACATTGATGTTTTTAATGGTGATGCGGATGGGATTTGTGCACTACACCAACTCCGACATGCTAAACCGGTTGATAGCATCCTGGTAACTGGGGTTAAGCGGGATATCTCCCTTCTCAAACAAGTACATGCAGACAAGGGTGATCAGATTACCGTTCTAGATATATCACTCGATAAAAACAGAGATGAGCTTCAACGGTTATTAAAGGTTGGAGCTAGGATTGATTATTTTGACCACCATTTTAGTGGCGATATACCTAGACATCCATATTTGTTAACCAATATCAACACATCGAATAGAACCTGCACCAGCATTTTGGTTAACGCATATCTCAAGGGTAAATATCCTCTCTGGGCAGCTATTGGTGCCTACGGTGACAATCTTCATGATAGTGCTCGTGATGCAGTTCAATCCCAACACCTGACAGACGAGCAGTTAAAAGCACTGTGTGAGTTAGGCATGCTTTTGAATTACAACGGTTATGGGGCTGAAATATCTGAGCTCATATTTCCACCAGATGAACTTTACTCAAAAATCAGGCTTTATGAAAACCCATTTGAGTTCATCGAGACGGAACCTGCTTTCCAACAATTACAAGATGGCTATCATCAAGATTCAAGCATGGCATCGGCCCTAAAGCCCGAATTCGAAGAAGAGCAGATCGCACTTTATGTGCTTCCAGATGCAACGTGGGCACGCAGGGTAAGTGGTGTATTTGGTAATCAATTGGCACGTAATACACCCGCCCGAGCCCATGCACTTCTAACCAAACAAGAAAGTGGCAGTTATCTGGTATCCGTACGTGCCCCACTGAATAATAAAGAAGGGGCCGATACACTCTGCCGTTCATTTCCAACTGGTGGTGGACGAAAGGCCGCTGCAGGAATCAATCAACTTCCTGAAGAGAGTCTTGATCAATTCATTGAGAAATTCAGGGCTACCTTTACTTAGTAAATATAACCAACCAATATCATAGGATTAAAATGGATAATAACGTTGTATGGCATCAGGCCACAGTCACCCGCGAACGCAGAGAAAAACTTAACCAACACAAATCTGTTGCGCTTTGGTTTACCGGCCTGTCTGGTTCAGGTAAATCTACACTTTCCCACGTTCTGGAGGAGCAACTTCACCAAATGGGTTGCCGAACCTATGTGTTTGATGGCGACAATGTTCGCCATGGGCTGTGTAAAGACCTAGGCTTTAGTGTTGAAGATCGTACGGAGAACATCCGAAGAATTGGTGAAATGACCAAACTTGCTATGGATGGTGGCACAATTGTATTAACAGCTTTTATATCACCCATACGTGCAGACCGAGATCGTGTAAGGGAACTCTTTGAAGAGGGTGATTTTATTGAAGTGTATTGCAGATGTACTCTGGATGTCTGTGAAGAACGCGATGTTAAAGGTCTCTACAAGCGCGCACGGGCGGGTGAAATACCCGAGTTTACTGGCATCTCCTCCCCCTATGAGGAACCCACCAACCCAGAGATTATTATAGATACCGATAAGCTTTCACTCGATGAATGTGTTCAACAATTACTATCACAATTGATCCAGAGAAATATATTATCTGCCACACCGGTTAAAGCAGTAAGTTAAGGACTAATACGAACCGTGAATAAAAGCATGAAAACAATACTAGTAACAGGTGGAGCAGGCTATATAGGCTCCCACATCTGTGTAGAACTACTGGATGCCGGTTATGATGTAATTGCTATCGATAATCTGAGTAACAGTAAATACACCTCACTGGAAAGAGTGCAACAGATAACAGGTAAAACCCTATCCTTTATCCAAGCTGATCTGCGTGACAAGCCTGCATTAACTGCATTGTTCAGTGACTACAACGTGGATGCAGTTATTCACTTTGCAGGATTAAAAGCGGTGGGAGAGTCAGTAGAAAACCCTCTGGACTACTACGACAATAACGTCATATGCACTCTCTCTTTGCTTGAAATAATGAAGAAAAATAATGTAAAAAATCTGGTTTTTAGTTCATCGGCAACCGTTTATGGTGATCCACACACGTTACCCATTAAGGAAGACTTCCCGCTATCGGGTACCAACCCTTACGGCAGAACAAAGCTAATGATTGAAGAGATCCTTAGAGATCTCCATTATTCAGATAACAACTGGAATATATCAATTCTTCGCTATTTCAACCCGGCGGGGGCTCATCCAAGCGGAAAAATTGGAGAAGACCCGAATGGTGTACCCAACAACCTAATGCCATATCTTTCACAGGTGGCAGTAGGAAAACTGGAAAAACTATCTGTCTATGGCGACGACTATTCAACAAAAGACGGCACAGGTGTGCGTGACTATATACACGTAGTTGATCTGGCAAAGGGCCACATTAAGGCATTGGAAAAGCTTGCCACCGCTCCCGGTTGCATAGTACACAACCTTGGTACAGGCCAAGGCTACTCGGTAATAGAGATGATTAAAGCATTTGAAAAGGCCAGCGGTAGAGAAATTTCTTTTCAGATTGCGGATCGACGACCGGGAGATATTGCAGCCTGTTATGCCGACCCTGGCCAAGCAAAAACAGATTTAGATTGGACAGCGGTAAGGGGTTTACAGGAGATGTGCGATGATGTTTGGCGGTGGAAAAAGGCTAACCCGATAGGGTTTGACTAAAGACTAATGGAACTAACAATATTTAAAGTTGGATATAAAGTTCAATTGTATTGGCTGAAAAAGTGTCGATAGTATTTATAAAACGCCACAGTCACATTAACTGGACCTTGTTGGATCAGGCTGTGGTTAGTGGGGTAAATTTTCTAACGGGTCTTCTTATCGCTCGTTTTCTTGGTATTGAAGCTTTCGGGGTATTCACGTTAGTGTGGATGGCTGTATTGTTTGTCAGCTCTATTCAAATGGCGCTGATCAGCTCACCCATGATGACTATTGGACCAAAACAATCAGACGAAGATAAAGCAGGCTATTACGGCGCAGTCGTTATGCAACAGATTATATTCTCAACCCTAACGTCTTTACTATTGTGGGTGGGAGTAGTTTTTAGTGATTTGATCAACCCGCAATGGCAAGTTCTTCATCTGGCATTACCCTTAGCAATGGCGCTTTTTTTCTTTCAGAATCAGGATTTTCTCAGAAGAGTGTTTTTTACCGAAAATCGTGCAATAGCTGCCTTAATTAACGATATCATCAGCTATTTGGGAAGAATCATTTTATTGGTAGTGCTCTTTTTCAATACTGATCTAACCACAGCAGGCGTCCTCTGGATAATTGCAATTACCTCGGCTATGGCAGTTATCATCGGTTGGTATCAGCTCAATAAACTGGTCTTTAGCCGAAAAAAGCTATTGTCAGTATTCAAACACCACTGGGTGTTGTCGAAGTGGCTGATTGCCACGGCGGTATTACAGTGGACATCAGCGCATTATTTTATTTTAGTTGCTGGTAGTTTGTTGGGGCCAGTAGCCGTAGGCGCACTTAAAGCGGCACAGAATATTGTCGGCATCTCGAATATTTTGTATCAAGGTTTTGAGAATATTGTTCCCGCATCTGCAAGTCGGCATTTTAAAAACGTTGGAGCGAAGGGTTTAACTCAATATCTTGTAAAAGTTGCAATTTTTGGAGGGGTGGCAAATTTAATAATTGCCGTAAGTGTTAGTATTTTTCCTGAGGCCCTTTTAATGTTTATTTTTGGTGAGCAATATCAGGGATATGGGTATATTCTTCAATTGTATGCATTGTACTATGTTGTCTCCTTTTTTAGTTTGCCGTTGCGCTCTGGCCTGAGAGTTATTGAAATGACTAAGCCTATATTTTTGTCATATTTATTGATGAGTATATTTTCTCTTTCATTTGCTAATATATTTGTTGCATATTGGGGGTTGGAGGGTGCGATGATAGGAATGTTGGTTGCAACAGGCATTTCTGTATTTTTTTTGGCTTTTTATTTTGCAAGTAATATTCGACAAGCGTAGCAAGGACTTATTTTAGTGAAACAGATAGCTCTAATATTATATTACGGATTCGCATATTTTTTGCCGATGCAGCCTATACCTACATATCAGATGGGATATTATATTCGTCGAAAATTAGCAGAAAATCTGCTTAACAGCTGTGGTCATGATGTGGTTGTGAAAAATAGGTGTTATTTTGGTAATGGTGAACGACTTACTGTTGGTGATCGAAGTCAATTGGGGCAAGGTTCACGTTTGAATGGAGTAATTAATATAGGGAATGATGTAATGATGGGGCCAGATGTGGTGATGATGGCTACATCGCATTCATTCGATGACACGGAGATTCCAATGAACCAGCAAGGTGCAGCATTGGAAAAATCTATTACAATTGGCGATGATGTTTGGATAGGTACTCGTGTAATAATTTTGCCCGGTGTTACTGTCGGTTGCCACAGTATTATTGGTGCAGGCGCAGTTGTAACAAAATCATTTCCAGACTCCAGTATTATTGCTGGTAACCCGGCGCGAATTATTCGCTCAAGAATATAAGTGAGTTAAACAATATAATGCAGCTGCATGAATATAATAGTGCGCGATGTCTTAATGAGTTATTTCATTTCCTAGAAAAGCATCATATTCCATTTTGTGTCGTTGGTGATTCAGATGGTCTTCCAAATAAAATATCTAGTGACATTGATATTGTGATCCCTAACGAATGCCTAGCGTCCATTTATGGTGTGCTCTGCCAGTTTATTCAAGAAACACCATTTCAACTAGTTCAGTTGTTGAAACATGAACAAACAGCCTATTATTTTGTGTTTTCTTTAATGATTGAAAGACATCAGATTGAATATTTTTCTCCGGATATATGTGGTGATTATTTTCGCAATGGCAAGCTTTTTCTTAATGCATCTGATTTGCTTCAGAATCGAAGGGTGGCGAGGACGAAAAAAGGCATTAATAAATCATTTTATATTCCAGCCCCTGAAATGGCGTTCATTTATTATTTAATCAAGAGAGTTGATAAAAAAATAATTGATCGTGAGCAATGGAGTTATTTAATTGAACAATATCAATTAGCGCCAGATGACTGTTTGACCCAGGCGCGTAAAATTTGGTCGTCAGTAAAAGTGGATAGAATAATAACTTGTTTTAAATCTAACAATTTAAATGATATGCAAAAACTCATGCCAGCTCTTCAGAAAGAGTTGGTAGGGAATTTTCGGCCTACCCTTAAATCTCGGTGGAGGGAGTTTGAACGAAAGGTACATCGGGTGTTGCAACCAACAGGTATTATTGTCGTTTTGTTAGGGCCAGATGGCGTGGGTAAATCGGCTGTTGGCGAGCAACTGTTAATTCGTATTTTACCGACTTTTCGCGGTCGGGCTCGCTTTCATCTACGACCTAAAGTTTTTTCTAAGTACTCAACACTTAAAGGCATTCCCGTCACAGACCCGCATGGGAGTCCACCCAGAGGTTTTTTTCCTTCATTGGCGAAGTTGGTGTACTTCTGGTTTGACTATGTTTTTGGATATTGGCTGCAAGTGCGTCCGCTAAAGGTTAGGTCTAATTTTGTATTGTTTGATCGTTATTATCACGACCTGATGATTGACCCAAAACGATATCGCTATAGCGCTCCAATGTGGCTGACGCGCTTAGTTGGTCGGATCTTGCCTCAGCCCGACTTGTTTATCATTTTGGATGCACCAGCTGCAATTATTCATTCCCGAAAGCAAGAGGTTACACTGGAGGAGACTCAGCGACAAAGAGAGGCTTATCTGCAGTTTGCGAAGAAAACTCCCAATGCTATTGTATTGAATACGGAACAGTCACTAGAGGCTACTGTTAATGAGGGGACGCTTGCAGTACTAAAATATATGCAGGAAAGGCTAAAGACTAGGGTCTATAAGTGACATCAACTGAGCAAGCACAAAGTATTTTGCAGGGCGTGTTTATGGCGTTGGAGTTGATTCCCGGTCAACATTACAAAATCAATCAGAACGGAAGCTATCTTGTTATTCCAGGTAGTGGCGCGCCTCGTTGGATTATCCCTGAGCAATCAAAGTATGGTGAGTCGGTTCTTGCTCAATGGCGCCCTTATGGAGTGTTATCTCGATATAAATGGAAAATACTCTGTTTGCTATATCGGCTGCGATTAGCTCATTTCGTTCCAGGTGTTTGTCGCATTAACTTGGTAGATGATAAATTGTTAGATTTTCGAGGTTCTCACATTGAAGTATTTCCTGTGATTTATGTGGGAACGCCAGGTATGCAACAGAAGGTGGTAGTAACTCTGATTGATGCTTATAGCAGAGAATCGCTTTTCGTTCTGAAAGTTGCATTATCGAAGGGAGCAAATAAAAGCCTGTGTAGAGAGGCGGCAATGCTAAAACAATTGGCTCATATGAAAGTGCCAGATGTGCCACGCCTAGTAAAAGGGGATAAAGATGGGAAGTGGATATTGCAATCCGTACTTACGGGGAAGCCCGCTTGCCGGGAATTAACACGGCACCATATCGATTGGTTGTTAGCATTACCAAGATCAGGAAAAGTAACAACCATGGGCAAAGAAGCGGAAATACTAGCTAATTTTTTTGAGTTGAATGAGGATGAACTGTTAGTTGGTTGCAAGGCAACCTTAAGAAACGCCATTGATGCGATTAAAGTCGAGGATACAATTCCGTTAGTTTTAGTTCATGGTGATTTTGCTCCTTGGAATATCAAAAAACAGGTGGATTGTAGCTTGCTCGTCCTGGATTGGGAAGATGCTCGCATGGAAGGTTTGCCGTTTTGGGATATCTGTCATTTCTATTTTATCCAAGCTCATTTGTTTGATGATGGCTTGCCAAGGGCCCAGTTAGACGTAGGCATTGAAGTGACACGTTACATTCATCAATTAGGAATTTGTGAACAGGTAAAGATAAGATTAACCATACTCTATTGTTTGCATCAAATTTTGGGTAATCATAATGCTACTACTGAATACAAACGCTTCCTTATAGGCCAGTTATTAGGGTTGTGCGCCAAATGAAAATACTGCTTTCCGCATACGCATGTGAGCCAAATAAAGGTTCAGAGCCTAGTGTTGGCTGGAACTGGGCTATTGAAGTAGCAAGGCTAGGACACGAAACTTGGGTTATAACTCGAGCAAACAATAAGGAATCTATCGAGTTATCTGAGATCCCTGATAATTTACATTTTATTTATTATGATCTTCCTAAAAGGGCTCGTTGGTGGAAAAGTGGCAGGAGAGGTGTGCATCTATATTATTTGCTTTGGCAATGGGGTGCTTACCAAATAGCAAAAAAAATACATGAAAAAGAAAAGTTTGAGTTAGTTCACCATGTGACTTTTGTAGGTGTACGGCAACCTAGCTTTATGGGGAATTTAGAAATACCTTTTATTTTTGGACCGGTTGCAGGTGGTGAGAGTGCTCCATGGAGATTGCGTAACGGGTTTGGTTTTTTTGGCCAAGTTAAAGATGCAACTCGTGATGTATTAAATCAGTTGGTGCGAATAGACCCAATGATGAAACAAACGTTTAAAAAAGCAACTAAAATATATGTGACATCTGAGCAAACGAAAGCATTGGTATCTGCCAAATACCAAATAAAGACTCAAATACAGCTAGCGATTGGTGTTGAATCTAAGGACTTGGCTGGGTCTTGTAAAGTAGAGGCTATCAAAAAACATAAAATTCTTTATGTTGGAAATTTTTTGTATTTGAAAGGAATGCATATTGGTATCGAGGCTTTTTCAAAGTTATCGGAAAAAGCCCCTAACGTAAGATTAACCATGGTTGGTAAAGGGCCTGATGAAATGCGTTGGAAAAATTTGGCTAAACAATTAGGAGTATCTGAAAAAATTGATTGGGTGCCTTGGTTAACTCAAGCCGAGTTAAATGAAGAATATTTAAGCCATGATATTTTTTTGTTTCCCAGTTTGCATGATTCGGGAGGGATGGTAGTTCTTGAGGCTATGTCACTAGGTTTGCCGGTTGTATGCTTGGATTTGGGTGGGCCGGGTGTCATAGTTAATGAAACATGTGGCAAAAAAATTGTAACTAAGAATCAATCTTACCAAAAAATAGCTAGCGTGATGGCAAATGAGTTGAATAATTTGATCGAAAACCATGACGAATACAGTGTTTTATCAAATGGTGCCGTTAAACGATCACAGCAATTTAAGTGGGCAGGAGTTGTTAATAAAATTTATGGTGATCTTAAATTATGAGTATATCGATTCATGATTTAGCTATTATATCGTTCTTTTTAATTTTTTTTTCTTTAGACCAACCTTATAAGCAAGTTAATATTGATGCTGAATCTAGCATCTATATGCCTTCTTTAGCGGTTCTGTATATTTGGAGCCATTAGTCGTAGCTATGTCAATCGAGCCTCATTCTAGAGAGAAATCAGAGCAAATTCCTATTAGATCTAAAGTGGTTCTTCTTCTTGTATTTCTGTTAGTGCTACTTAATTACGGGTTCATGCAGATACGCGTTGCCTCAATTCCGCTAGCAGAGATAGTATTGTTACTTTTTTTGATTACTGCTAATTTACCCTTGTTGCTTCAAAGGTTTAGCTATGCCGTTAATTCTATGCCCTTTTTTGCTTGGTGGATATACGGGATAGCCAGTGCATTTTGGTATTTGAATCTCAATGGTGTGTGGGCTTTAAGGGATGCGAGTAATATCTTAGAATCCTTATATATTCTCGTGGGGTTCTCCGTGTTTTGTAATAGCTCTGTTAGAAATTTAGTCATTAATGGGTACCCGAAGATAATATTTGTACTCTGTGTTTATGCTTTAACGTATCCTCTATCCCAGCATCTTAGAGAGTTTTCACCAGTGTTGGTTGCAGGTGCAGGGCACTCAATACCGTTGCTCTTTAATTATACTAATTCTTCATTGCTTATAATGCTTAGTGTTTTGTATGTGGCGATGTCGAAGTCGAAGTCTGGTGTTGTTAGTAAGAATGCGAGTGTGGTCTCTGCTTTTCTTATTGTCTTTTCTATTGGTTTTTTTCAGTCCAGAATACTGTACATCCATATAATTGCGATATTCCTAATGTTACTTTTCATTAAACCGTCGTATTCTATACGATGGATTTATATAGGGTTTAGCGTGGCTATTTTGCTACTTGGCATTTCTGTATCAGGAATTGAAATTGAGGGAAGGTTAGGGCAAAAGCTTAGTCTTGATTTTATTCAAAATCATTTTATGGCTATTTTCGGTCAAGAATCTGATGGACTTGATGGCGCTGCAAGGGGGGTTGATCAAAGATTTGGTTGGTGGACGGACATTTTTCATAGATGGTCATCTGACATAATGACGATGTTATTTGGTTTAGGTTATGGCTTTCCCCTTATAACATTTGGAGTTGATCATGGTGTTTTAGTGCGAGAGCCGCATAATTCTTATCTGTCGGTGGTAGCACGTGGCGGCATTATTGGGTTCTTGCTCTGGTCGTGGCTACATTGGTATCTCCTGAAATCATGGTATCTGACTTATCAAGCATGCAAAAAATATGACTGGAAGGAAGGGATGGGATTTTTGCTCATTGTGTTAGGTTATTTTATTCTAATATGGCTGCGTTCTTTAGTGCAGGATGGGTTTGAAAAACCATTTATTGCAGTATCGTATTATTTTTTATGGGGACTTGTTCTTCGTATGTATTGGTATTCAAAGTATAATAAAATCAGTAAAAATGGAATTTCTTAAGAAGTTCTGATAGGTGGCAAATAAATGAAAAATAAAGTCTTGTATATTGCTGGAACGGGAAGATGCGGGAGTACTATTCTTGACATGGTCTTAGGGCAACTACCTGGTGCAACATCCGTAGGTGAGCTTCGATATCTTTGGAAGAGAGGAGTTGGGGAAAATAGGCTGTGTGGAACAGGGGAGCCGTTTACTGAAAACACACAATGGAAAAACATTGTCGAGGCTTTGTATGGGGATGATTTACACACTAAAGCTAGTGAGTTTTCGGCGTTGGAATCTTCATTAAGGATTCGCGCAATGCTTGGTCTAAAAACGCAGATTAAGTTGAATATTTTAAGAAGTAACGTATCGCCGTATGCAAAGGAATTGCGTAGAGTATTAGGGGCGATCCAGAATGAGTTTAAGTCTAATTTAATCATTGACTCATCAAAGATGCCAATGCATGGTTTTGCATTAGCTCAAATACCCGATATTGATCTGCGAGTGATCCATTTAGTCCGAGATAGGAAAGCAGTCGTGCATAGTTGGAATACCGCTAAATTTGACAAGGGTAAGGATGGAATGATGAATGCCCAGTCAGTGAGAAAGGCAAGCATAGAATGGGAGCTTATCAATCGATGGATAGTGCGTTATCTTGGTGACGGTAGTGTGCCATATAAGAAGGTTTCCTATGCGAAGTTCACTGAGGATCCCGTTAATACCGTCAATGATATTATTGATTTTTTAGATGAAAATACTGACCTGAATCCGGTGGGGATTGATAAAGGTCTTGATATACTTCCTACACCTAGTATATCCGGCAATCCGATGAGGTTTTGTAGGGGGCATACGATGATTAAAGAGGACGTCAGGTGGAAAACTGATATGCCCTATCGTAAGCGTTTGTTATCAGATGTGTATGCTGCTGGCATAAAGTCGCTTTTCTTTTTGTAGGTTATATTGAGGTGAAGATTCTTTTTGTTCATAATAGTTACCAGCATGTTGGCGGCGAAGATACTGTTTTACAAGCCGAGATTAGGTTGTTAACAAAAAATGGCCAGGAGGTCTGCTTAGCAGGCCGAGATAATCAGAGTATTGACTCCATCTTTGCTAAATTGAATGCTTTCAAGGGTGTTGTTTATTCCAAATTCGCCAAGCTGTGGATGGCTGAGCAGATCAAACAGTATCAGCCGGACATCGTGCATGTGCATAATTTTTTTCCTCTATTGTCCCCCTCTATATATGATGCTTGCATCGAGGCGGCTGTACCGGTTATTCAGACCCTACATAACTATCGCACTATTTGCCCAGGTGCACTTTTGATGCGTGGTGGCCAAGTTTGTGAGTTGTGTGTGTCTGGTTCACCCTATCAGGCTATTCTTCATCGTTGTTACAAAAACTCCATTCCTGGCACATTTGCGGTGGCAAAAATGGTCTTTTATCACAGATCAAAAGGAACTTGGAGAGAAAAGGTTGACCGTTTCATTGCATTAACAGATTTCGCAAAAAACAAATTTGTCGAGGCTGGTTTTCCAGAAGAAAAAATAGTTGTTAAACCAAATTTTGTAGAAGATCCATTGAATATTAAGAGTAAAGGGCTCAGGGAAGCTAAGGCTTTTTTTGTCGGTAGAATTAGCCGGGAAAAAGGTGTATCAGGCTTAATGTCAGCTTGGGATCATCTAAATTATCCACTTCTGTTGGCAGGTGATGGCCCTGAGTTTGAAGGTTTAAAAAATAGTTGTGATAATAATGCTATTACATTCCTTGGTACCCAATCTAAAGAACAAGTGTATGACTTAATGACTCACTCGCAGTTTTTGGTTATGCCTTCAATATGGTACGAGGGGTTCCCTATGGTGCTCGTAGAGGCCTTTGCGCATGGTTTGCCTGTTATTTGCTCTCGCTTGGGTGGTATGGCTGAAATTGTAGAGGATGGTGTGACAGGTCTTCATTTTGAAGCGGGTAATGCTGATGACTTAGCAAAAAAAGTACGTTGGATGATTGCGCACCTAGAAGAGTGTGAACAAATGGGTAAAAATGCACGGCTTGAATATGAAAAAAAATACACTCCAGAAAAGAATTATGAGATGTTGATGGATATATACCAGCAGGCGATAGATTCTAATGAAGTCGTTAGTCGTTAGTCGTTAGTCGTTAGTCGTTAGTCGTGAGCCATATGCCAAGACAAAAAATTATTACAATGGATGTTGATGTGATTGGTTTGGAGGAATCCGTTAATCACGTTTTGAATCTGGCTAAATTGGATCAAGGTGCTTACGTTTGTGTGTCTAATGTTCATATGTGTTTAGAAGTGTTTGATTCTTCTGGCTTTCGTGCAGTCGTCAATCAGGCAGATCTAGTTATTCCAGATGGTAAACCGCTTTCTATCGCGCAAAAACTGTTAGGGCACAAAAATGCAGCTCAGGTGCGTGGGCAGGATATTATGAATGCCTTGTGTGCTGCCAGTGGTGAAAAACAGATTAATATTGGGTTTTATGGCGGGAGTTCTGACGAGATTCTGGGCTTGGTGAAGGCAAACTTATTCGATAAATTTCCCGATATCCGTATAACGTATGATTTTTCACCTCCATTTCGCAAGTTGAGTGAGAAAGAAGATGCTGACGTTGTTGAACAAATTAACGCAGCAAAGGTAGATGTTTTGTTTGTGGGGATCGGTTGTCCAAAGCAGGAATATTGGATGGCAGAGCATAAAGATGCGTTGAATTGTGTGATGTTGGGGGTGGGTGCTGCCTTTGATTTTATTGCAGGTAACAAAAAACATGCGCCGATTTGGACACAAAGAATGGGTTTAGAGTGGCTCTTTAGGCTTGCGACCGAGCCTCGGCGTTTATGGAGGCGCTATTTAAAACAGAATCCTCGTTTTATTTGGTATTTTGCTTTGCAGTTGTTGAAAGAAGTCGTAAGTCGTAAGTCGTAAGTCATCTACAGCCTTTGCATAGGTTTTTTAAATTTGGAATAATCATGGCGAATAAAGTTGCGTTAATTACAGGTGTCACGGGCCAGGATGGCTCTTATCTTGCCGAGTTTCTGTTGGAAAAAGGTTATGATGTTCACGGTATTAAACGAAGGGC
>Ga0256834_1001997_pt1 | contig 13270 bp, 13 predicted proteins | sample 4281140metaG_FD_190536 | JGI IMG/M metagenome (GOLD analysis project Ga0256834, IMG submission 190536) | Hydrothermal vent microbial communities from East Pacific Rise, Pacific Ocean - 4281-140 | ecosystem: Environmental > Aquatic > Marine > Hydrothermal vents | place: Pacific Ocean: East... | reverse complement strand
TGGTTCCAATGCAATCAGAATCAAATATAAAAAAAGAGGCCGTAGTATCGGCCCAACGCAGTGCTGAACAGTTCAAAGCCATTCGTGCCTATTACACAAAAAATGTCATCAAAAAAGTATTGGCAGAATCCAGCCTAAAGCCCACCTTTAATCATAAAAATGAGGCCAATGGTATCCCTCTACCTGCTACACTCATCCATGATTTAAGTGAGATTTTAAGCAAAAACGGGACCTCTCTGAAGCTCTACAGCCCCTACCCATTTCCCAATCGCAAGGTACGCCAACTAGATGAATTTGGTCAAAATGCTTGGCAAGCCCTCAGCAAAAACCCAAGTGAACCCTATTATGAAACAACTGAACTCAACGGATATACCACCGTTCGTGTTGGTGTTGCTGACATTATGGGTAGTCAAGTCTGTGTCGACTGCCATAACAGCCGACCCGATACGCCAAAAAATGATTGGCAATTAAATGATCTTCGCGGTGTGCTTGAAGTCAATATCCCTATTGATGCTCAATTAGCAAACGGTTTTTTACTTAGCATGGAAATCGTAAGTGGCATCATCGTAACATTGATTCTAATTGTCGTTATTTCATGGGCTATCTACCGTCAGACTATTGCTCGGCGCCTTAATGCCATGCTCACTGCTATGGAGCAAATTGCCAATGGTGATGGTGATCTTTCACGTACTGTTGAGATCAGCGGAAATGATGAAATTGCCAGTATTGGCAAGGCCTTTAACGCCTTTATCAAAGATATGCAGAACTCTATCAAGCAGATTATGGAGACCTCTAAACAGGTTGCCTCGCTCTCTTCTGAGCTAACCACTACCAGTAGTGAAACCAATGAGAGACTGGCTCAACAGCTCTGTGAAGTTGAGATAGTGGCAACCGCTATGAACCAAATGACCGCAAGTTCAGAGGATATATCTCAAACAGCATCAAATGCCTCTCAATCTGCTGAGAATGCGGATAAGCATGTATCACAAGGGAAGCTTGTCGTTAACAGTGCAGTTGCAGCCATCAACAACCTAGCTACCCAGGTTGACCAAACCTCTGAAGCGATCAAACAGCTGGAGAGTAACAGCGACAACATCGGCTCTGTACTGGATGTCATTCGTGGTATTGCCGAACAGACGAATCTGTTAGCACTTAATGCAGCCATTGAAGCAGCGCGTGCCGGTGAGCAGGGGCGTGGATTTGCTGTGGTGGCTGATGAAGTGCGCACACTGGCCAACCGAACCCAGCAATCAACAGAGGAGATTCAACAGACTATTGGTCGTTTACAAATGGGTAGCCAAGCCGCTGCAAAAGCGATGAACCTTGGCCGAGAACAGACCATTATCAGTGTTGAACAGACCAAAAAAGTGGGAGAAACACTTGATGCCATCGCCACCGCTGTCGTCTCTATTCATGACTTGAACACCTCAGTAGCCACTGCCACTGAGGAGCAGTGCTCTGTATCAAATGAGATTAATAGAAATATCACCAATATCAATGATGCAACTAAAAACAATGCCAATAGCACCTCATCCGTAGCATCAACTGCTGAAGCGTTATCCAACGCCTCCAATCAGATGAATAAATTGGTCGCTCAATACAAAGTTTAACTTAAGCCCTTTGAAGGCTGACAGCCTAACGCCGTCAAAGTGTTGGCTGTCAGCCTTTTTTATTGTTTTTATGGCTCAAATTATGATGTATAAAAATGTGGGTTTATAGATAATTATTTACAACAATTACTTCATTAAAGCCCTCCCCTGCCGATGGAATAGGAGATAACAGACTTTAATTTTAATGGAGAAGCTCTCTATGGACATCGTTCCATTCCTCAAACTCATGGTGCAGAAAAATGCATCAGATATCTTCTTTAGCACCGGCGCACCGACCAATATCAAAGCTGAAGGTAAAACCATGCCCGTTGGTGATAAACGTCTGCAACCAGGGCATGTGAGGAAGCTTGCCTACTCCATTATGAGTGATGACCAAATTAGGGAGTTTGAGGCGACCTATGAGTGTAATCTTGCTATCTCCATCCAAGGGTTAGGGCGTTTCCGAGTCAACGTCTTCCGCCAACGTGGTGAGGTGGCGATGGTGATCCGTTATATCAAAGGTGACATCCCCAATTTTGAGCAGCTCAACCTCCCTCCTATTCTCAAAGAGTTTGTCATGGAGCCACGCGGCTTGGTGCTGGTTGTTGGCTCTACGGGATCGGGTAAATCAACCACTCTGGCCTCTATGATTGAGCATCGCAATGTGACTCAAACAGGGCATATTTTGACCATTGAAGACCCCATTGAGTATATCTACTCACACAAAAAATCGGTGGTTGATCAGCGTGAGGTGGGGTTGGATACGATGAGTTATGAGGCGGCACTAAAAAATGCGATGCGTGAAGCCCCTGATGTTATTTTGATTGGTGAGATTCGTGATGCCAGTACCATGCAGCATGCTACGGCCTATGCTGAAACCGGCCACCTCTGTCTCTCCACGCTACATGCTAACAACGCCAATCAGGCGCTTGATCGTATCATCAACTTTTTTCCAGATACGGCTCATCGACAACTCTTTACTGATTTGTCACTCAACTTGCGTGCCGTTATCTCACAGCGTTTAGTGGTGGGTATGAACGGCCAACGAATCCCCGCAGTTGAGATGATGATTTTGACTCCATTTATCTCAGAGTTGATCAAAAAAGGGGATATCCACAGCCTAAAAGAGGCGATGGAACAGGGCGAAGAGCACGGCATGCAGACCTTTGATCAGTCGCTATTCAAGCTCTATAAAGAGAATAAAATCACCATGGAAGAGGCGCTAAAACACGCCGACTCCCGTAACAACCTATCACTAAAAATCCGTCTATCTGAGAGTGGCCAAGTGGGTGCGCCTGATGATATCGGCTTTGGTGAAACGGAGTTCTAGGCCGGAGAGCTACTCACCTGCAATGGTCATCTCCCGGATCAGCCAGGAGCCTGTTTGAATGGAGCCACGGCGATCGATATCATTGCTGATGGCCAGAAGATCCTGGTACATCTGCTTCAGATTGCCTGCAATGGTGATCTCATGCACGGGGTACTGAATCTCTCCATTTTCAATCCAAAAACCAGAGGCACCACGTGAGTAGTCACCTGTTACTGGGTTGCTACCCTGCCCCATCAGCTCAGTCACCAACAGTCCACTCCCCATCTCCTTTAGCAGAGCCGCATGATCCAGGTCACCACTATCAATGCGTAGGTTGTGGATGCCACCTGCATTAGCGGTTGTCTGCATGCCCAATTTACGAGCTGAGTAACTGCTTAGAAGATAGCTGCTCAATACGCCATCGGTGATCAAATCTTTGGCATAGGTGGCGACCCCTTCATTATCAAAGGGAGCACTGGCAGCGGCGCATTTTAGTAGTGGCTCTTCGTGGATGTGGACAAACTCAGGGAAGATTGGTTTGCCCAAGTGATCAAGCAGAAAAGAGGCCTGACGGTAGAGGGCGGAGCCACGAATAGCGCCCAAAAAACTGCCGAGTAGGCTGCTTGCTATATTGGCATGGAAGATAATGGGTGATTGACGTGTTGATAGTGAGCGACCACCTAAACGAGCTAAGGCGCGTTCTGCTGCATGCTTGCCAACCGCTTCAGCGGCCTCTAAATCATCACTACAGCGGGCAGAGGTGTACCAGTAATCACGCTCCATCGAATCGCCCTGCTGGCCCAATACGGAGCAACTTAAACTGTGACGACTGGTTGGGTAGCCTCCAACAAAACCGTGGCTGTTGCCGTAGACATGTAGGCCGCTGTGGCTATTTACATCAGCCCCTTCAGAGTTGGTAATTCGTGGGTCTTCTGCCCGCGCCGCATCTTCACAACGTAATGCCAGCGCAATGGCATCATCAACCTCAATATCCCATGGGTGGTAGAGATCTAGATCAGGTACATCGGTTGCCATAAGCTCGGCATCAGCCAGTCCGGAGCAGTCATCTTCTGAGGTGTAACGGGCAAAATTGCAGGCGGCTTTGACGGTCTCTTCAATGGCCTCATGGCTAAAATCTGAGGTACTGGCCGTCCCCTTACGTTGGCCAAAGTAGACAGTGACGCCTAGTGCGTTATCTTGGGTACGCTCAACCGTCTCCACTTCTCCCATCCGAACTGAGACGCCAAAACCACTGTCACGGCTAACAACGGCCTCAGCAGATGTTGCACCTTGCTGTTTTGCGCTATCCAGTAGTTTTCCAACCATCTGCTCAAGCTCGGATTGGCGTTTTCTCAGGTCATTCATTGTCTATTCCATATTGAACTAAGAGCGCTCGGTACCACATTAATTCTCCACCTTAGCAGTGTTAGAAATAGCGGGTGCAGGAGGCTCACTAAATTTAACTGTTTTGGGCAATAGCCTCTTTTTGCCGTGCGGTAAAAGCGGCCACTGAATCATAACCGCGCTGTTGCAACATATATTGGCGGACGGCAGTCTCTACCAATATTGCCATATTACGGCCAGAGGCAACAGGAACAACCACTTTACTGATCTGTACACGCAGTATTTCAACCTCGGTGTTGCTGCCTTGGATGCGATCAACCCCCATCTGCTGTTGGCCGCTCATCTCTTCAAGATGGACATTTAGATGTAGGTTTTTTTTAGGCCGAACGGCACTGTCACCAAACATCTCTCGGATATTCAAAATACCCAGGCCACGCACTTCAAGAAAATCTTGCAGCACAAAGGGGCAGGAGCCATTTAAAATATCAGGGTTCACCTGGGTGAAAATAGGTGCATCATCAGCAATTAAGCGATGACCACGAGAGATTAAATCAAGCGCCAACTCACTCTTACCAATGCCCGGTTCACCCGTCAGTAAAACGCCACGCCCTAGCACCTCCATCATCACACCATGCACGGTTATGCTCTCAGCTAGGGTATGAGAGAGGTGGTAGCGTAGGTTGCTGATTAAAAACCCTTCAGGGTAGGGGGAACCTAAAAGTGCGACACCATAGTGTTTAGCTTGAGCAATAAACTCATCTGGGGGGATTAGATCGCTGCTGAAGAGGATGGCAGCAGGTTTGCACTCAAACAATCGATCTCGTACGGCTTGGTACTGCTTATTGTTTAGTGTTTGTAAAAAACTCTGTTCGGTAGGGCCAACAATTTGAATTCTATTTGGCTGAATACTATTAAGAGGGCCAACAAGTTTATGTAGCTCATCACCGGGCAGGTCACCCACGAGCGGGGTGTTTTGGCCGATATCATCACTCAGCCATTTGATCTTATATTGCTCGCCAATATTTTCAATCAGTGTTGCAAGTGTAATGTGTCGCCTCATCCGTTATTCATCAAGTTGAGGTGGCCTTTACCTGCTTTTCCCACGCTTCGATTAGGTTGAGTAACTCATCCTCTGAATCGGCATTGCGTAGTGATTCACACAGTTCAGCATTACTAAACATCGATGCTAATTTAGCGAGCAGCTGAAGATGCTCATCTGTCGCCTCCTCAGGTACGAGCAGAGCAAAGGCTAGATCGACGGGTTGCTTATCGACTGCACCAAAATCGATGCCTTCACATAGCTGAATAAAAGCACCTTTAGCTTCAGAGACACCTGCTATCCGCGCATGAGGCAGGGCGATACCATGCCCCAGCGCAGTAGTACCTAATCGCTCTCGTTCCAGCAACTTATCAAATATGGCATCCTGTGTTAGCGTCAATTCGGTGTTGACTAGCAGGTCTCCCAACTGCTCAAGAGCACGTTTTTTACTGCTGCATTTAGCGTGGCAGCGAATCCGCTCTTTTATGATAAAGTTCTCTGGAAACATCTGTTTTCCTAATTAGGATTCAATGGCTGCTTGATCAAGCGAGCGGCGATTTTCACCGGTACGGTGATTTTTAAATTTCTCTTTATGCTTGAGGATTTGTCGGTCGAGCTTGTCTGTTAATGCATCAATTGCTGCGTACATATCCTCATCGACAGCATCAGCAAAGAGTTTTGCTCCACTCACCTTAATGGTCGCCTCAGCCTTTTGCCGTAGCTTCTCGACACCCAGAATGACATGGACGTTGGTTACGTTGTCAAAGTGGCGCTCAAGCCGTTCGAATTTGCTATCGACATAGTTTCTGAGCGAATCGGTGATATCGATATGATGACCGGTCACACTTATTTGCATAATCTAACTCCTGGTTTACGATAATTGGCCTGTATAGCGGACACTACGCTTAGTAGCGCCATACTACATCAGGCGTTTACGCTCATTCGAGGGCGGAAGGCCCATCGATTCGCGATATTTTGCCACGGTTCTACGGGCAACTTCGATACCCTGTTCCGATAGAATGGTGGCGATTTTGTTATCACTGAGGGGCTTATTAGGTTTCTCAGCGGCTATTAATTTTTTAATCAGCGCCCGAATTGCAGTAGCAGAGCATTCGCCACCCGCTGTAGTGCTGACATGACTTGAGAAAAAATATTTAAACTCAATGGTCCCTTTTGGGGTGTGCATATATTTCTGCGTGGTGACTCTTGAGATGGTCGATTCGTGCATCTCCAATGCTTCTGCGACATCGCGCAGCACCATAGGTTTCATCGCCTCGTCACCATAGTCAAAATAGCATTGCTGAAATTCGACTATCTTAGTTGCCACTTTTAACAGCGTATCATTTCGGCTCATCAAGCTTTTGATAAACCAGCGTGCCTCTTGCAGATGATTCTTCAGATAGGTGTTGTCATCACTTGAATCGGCACGTTTTATAAGATTGGCATAACCGCTATTAACCTTCAATTTTGGTGTCGCTTCGGGGTTGAGGTCAACATACCACTTGCCATTCCGGCGACTAACAAAGACATCGGGCACCACATATTGTGGTTCGCTATCTGCGATCAGACTGCCAGGATGGGGGTTGAGTGAGCAGATCAGTCGGTTGATGGCTATCAACTCTTCATCATCCACCTTGAGTTTACGTTTAATTTGGTTCTGGTCACGTGCTGCTAAGAGTGAGAAATATTTATCGCAGAGCAAAATTGCTTGCTGCAGATGTTGGGTATCTTTTGGCAGTTGATGCAGCTGGATGAGTAGACACTCTTGTGGGTTTCGTGCGGCAACGCCTGGAGGATCAAAACTTTGAATGTGGTGTAGTACCGCTTCAACTTCATCAAGCTCGACCTCGTCCATTGCAAGACCGGTGTGAATATCTTCAATTGAACTGACTAAATAGCCATCTTCACTTACTGCATCAATCAATGCGGTGGCGATGGCATGATCAGTGGGGGAGAAGGGAGTAAGATTCATCTGCCAATCAAGATGGGCATGCAGTGTCTGTGCGCTGCTGCTCTGAGCGAGGTAGTCACTATCTTGACCTGCGGCTTGGCTGGAGCTGGTGGGTGGTGTGTAGCTATCGTAGGTGTCTGTCCATTCGCTATCAGTGGGCAGCTCTTCTGGCATGTTGGATGATTCAACATTGATCTCTTGCTCACCCTTATCGATCTGTTTCTCTTTTTGCTCCTCAGCTGAGATGGACTGAATGCTGATTTCCTCCTCGGTATCCAGTAGTGGGTTGCTCTCTAGCGCCTCTTGAATCTCCTGTTTGAGATCAAGTGTTGAGAGCTGTAACAGGCGGATAGCCTGCTGCAACTGCGGGGTCATGGTGAGGTGCTGGCCGAGGCGAAGCTGGAGTGTTTGCTTCATACTTATATTATTTCTGCGTAACTTCTCTGGTTGCTCTTTAGTTTCATTCTAGCTTAAAAACCGGAGACCAAAAACAATCTCTGTATAAAGTAGGGTTAATATTTTGCTCATAGTGCTTGGCCTCTTTGAACTACATGGTGAAGTTTTCACCGAGGTAGACTTTCCTAACCTCTGGGTTTTGCAAAATGGTTTCTGGTGTGCCATCAGCCATCACTGAGCCTTGGTTGATGATGTAGGCTCGGCTACAGATATCGAGAGTCTCTCGTACATTGTGGTCGGTGATTAATACGCCGATACCACGCTCACTTAGGTGGCGGATGATCTTTTTGATATCGAGCACGGCGATAGGGTCAACACCTGCGAAGGGCTCATCTAGCAGGATAAAACGGGGTTCGATGGCCAGTGCACGGGCAATCTCAAGCCGTCGTCGCTCACCGCCCGATAGGCTCATTGCCATGCTCTCACGCAGATGGGTGATGCTGAATTCGGTTAGCAGTTCATCACACTTCTGCTGTTGCTGCTTTCGACTGAATTCGCGGCGTGTCTCTAGGATCGCCATGATGTTGTCTTCGACGGAGAGCGCACGAAAAATAGATGGCTCTTGCGCTAAATATCCTACACCGCGCTGGGCGCGGGTGTGCATCGGCAGGTCGGTTAGCTCCTGCTCATCTAGCATTACTTTGCCATCATCAACGGGAACCAGGCCGACAATCATGTAGAAGCTGGTGGTTTTTCCTGCCCCATTGGGGCCGAGTAGACCGACAATTTCGCCGCTGTTAATAGAGAGTGAGACACCATTCACTACCCTGCGCTGGCTGTAGCATTTGACCAAACTCTCTGCCTGTAGTGTGCTCATTCGTCTTTGGGATTGATCACAGAACGGACGCGCTCTTTGCCTTTGGCGCTGCCTCCCGCTTTGACCAAGGAGCGGTTGCGGAAGTAGGTGATGCGGTCACTACTAAAATTATCTAGCCCTTGGGTTAGCTCTGCATTATCAATCAGATAGAGGCGCTCATCGCTGATGAAATACTCCATCATCAACGCTTCTCCTTTTACCTCATCGGTGCTGTTGTCCATCTGTTGGCGATATTTGACGGGATTGCCGATAGCGACAATGCGCTCGGTCTTCTTCTCAATACGGTAGACAGTGACCTTATCAGCCAGCAGGTGCATAGTACCTTGTGTCACCTCAACATTGCCAATATAGACGCTAATGCCGCTCTCCTCGTCGACATCAACACTATCCGCCTCCATATAGATTGGCTGATCTTGGTCACTGGTCAGCCCCCAAGCGGTCATCGGCAGTAGTGCCAATAGCAAAACCCAGCCTCGATTACTCCAATTCATAGCGCCCTCTCACATCAGCCAGCAGCTTGAAGCGTGTTGTGCCGTCTGTAAACCAAACTTGCATGCCTTTGCCCGTTAGCCAATCATTTCGCGTTGTCATACGTACCGCCTCTATGGTTTCGGCATACGCTCTCTCTGGCCAGATGTGTAGATTCATGGTCTCTAGATGCAGGGGGCGTTGGCCCATTCCTGTATCGCGCTTAATGGTGACATCTTGGTAGAGAAACCACTCCGACTCATCGTTGATGAGTGATGCTCTTGGTGATTGAATTCGTATGGGTGGGGCGTTTTTGGAGAAAATTTGTAGCTCCTGATCAAATAGCTCAACCCGGCCATCGTCAAAATGCTCCCACTTTGCGGTGATTAGACGCCGTTTTGGCCGACCATCATCATCCATTGTGGTCAACACCAGCCCTTCGCTGTAAAAATCAGCACCGTCATCCACCTGTTTTTCTACGGGTTGCTCATCTACGGGGTGATCAACCAACCACCAGCTTGCAGCAGCCAGTAGAACAAATGTGAAGATGAGTATTAGCTGACGAGACATCAGAGATAGCGCTGCAATAGCCCCTCTAGAGTGCCTTGCACTGTCATTACCTTGTCACAAACATCGCGTGCTGCACCGTGGCCACCTGCTCTTGGTGTGATCCAGTGGGCGTATTGTTTGACGATTGGGTGGGCATTTTCTACCGCAATAGCGAGGCTGACTTGGCGCATGATAGGCAGGTCGAGAAGGTCATCACCCACATAGGCGATCTGCTCATCTTTCAGCTGTAGCTTGCTCTTTAACTCATCGTAGGCGATCCGTTTGTTGGACTCACCTTGAAACAGGTGAACGACGCCAAGCTGTTTCATCCGGTTCTGCACCAGTTTGGATTGGCGGGCGGTGATGATTGCCACCTCAACCCCACTCTCACGCAGCATCTTAATGCCGTGGCCATCTTGGGAGTTGAAGCGTTTGTACTCCTCTCCATTGTTGTCGAAGATCAGGCCACCATCGGTCAAAACACCATCAACATCAAAAATAACCAGTTTTAAAGCCTTTATCTTGGCATCCATCAAACCACTCCCGCTCTTAATAGGTCATGCATGTTGAGGGCACCAACCAGCTCATCCTGTGAGTTGACCACCAGTAGAGCGTTTATTTTATGCTGTTCCATAATCTGTAGCGCTTCAGCAGCCAGAATATCAGATCGGATTTGAGTGCCGCCACGTGTCATCACGGCTGATACAGGAGCTTGGCGAATATCTAGCAGTGGATCATCCAGTGCTCGGCGCAGATCGCCATCAGTGAAGATACCGATCAGTTCATCCTGCTGATTAACGACGGCGGTCATGCCCATCCCTTTTTTACCCATCTCCAGTAATGCATCACTGAGCAGGGCATTGTCGGGTACCTTTGGGATCTCTGTGCCTTTGTGCATAATATCATCGACATGTAGCAGCAAGCGGCGGCCCAGTGCACCACCAGGGTGTGAGAGGGCAAAATCTTTTGCGGTAAAACCGCGTGCTTCAAGTAGCGCAATGGCGAGAGCATCGCCCATCACCAGTGTTGCAGTGGTGCTAGAGGTGGGGGCTAAACCGAGTGGGCAGGCCTCCTTCTCTACAGTGACATCAATGTGTGCATGGGCGGTTGTTGCTAAGGTTGATTGCGGGTTGCCTGTTAATGCAATCAGCGGCACACCGAGGCGTTTAATCAGTGGCAGAATGGTCAGTACCTCACCTGTCTCCCCCGAGTTGGAGAGCGCTAAGACCACATCATTGGTGGTGATCATGCCAAGATCGCCATGACTCGCTTCACCAGGGTGGACAAAGAAAGCGGGGCTGCCGGTACTGGCCAGTGTGGCGGCAATTTTTCCACCGATATGGCCCGATTTACCCATGCCGATCACCACGATGCGCCCTTGGCAGTTGAGCATGTGGTGACAGGCTTGTACAAAATCCTCGCCAATGCGTCTCTGCAGGGCGGAGATAGCGGCTAGTTCGGTCTCGATCACTGCCAGCCCTAGGCTTTTGATCTTTCCCGCCTCTCTCTCGGTCACTTTTCTCATGTTATCTTGATCAGGCATAGGTAAAAAATAACACGGTTTGGTAAGCGACAAAACAGAGGGTAAGGATAAAACCTTCTGAGCGGTTGATACGACCTTGGCTACCAAAGCCATGAGCGACGAAATAGAGCAGTAGTGTCAGCCCGAGCATAACGGGTAGATCACGCATCAGCACCATTGAATCAAAACCACCTGGGGCGATCAATCCTGGTAGTGCCAATACGGCCAGTAGGTTGTAGATGTTGGAGCCGATCACATTGCCAATTGCAATATCATCTTCACCTTTTAGTGAGCCGCTAATACTCGCTGCCAGCTCGGGTAGACTGGTGCCTAGTGCAACAATAGTCAGGCCAATGACCAGATCACTAATACCAAATGCAACGGCGATGTTGGTTGCGCCCGAGACCAACATACGTGAACTAATCAGCAGCACTACGAGGCCAATCACAAGCCAGACAATGGCCATCTTGGTGCTGATCTCTTTGGGGATTTCGGCATCAAATTCAGCGGCCAATGGTTCATCGGCTGAGCCGTTCTTGGCGGTGCGTACCATCCACAACAGCACCAATACCAACATCACTAATAAGATACCGCCATCCAGCTCATCTAGTGTGCCATCCCACATTAATGCGAAGGTGATCAGGCTAACTCCCAGTAGAATCGGATACTCACGTCTCAACACACCGGAGTGTACACGTAGCGGTGCGATGAGTGCTGTCAGGCCAAGAATCAGTGCAATATTGGCGATATTTGAACCCAGTGCATTACCAATTGCCAACCCAGGGTTGCCCTCAAATGAGGCGACGCCAGAGACTAAAATCTCAGGGGCTGAGGTGCCAAAACCGACAATCGTCAGGCCAATTAAAAGAGGAGAGACCCCCAGGTTGTTGGCGATAGCTGCGGCGCCGGTCACGAAGCGATCTGCGCTCCAGACGAGAGCCGCAAGGCCAACAATGATTACAACAATATCGATCAACATCAGGGGTAGTAGCTCAAAGTGGTTAGGGAAGCTCTGAACAATCATGACTTGTTCAGGGCTTCCTTTAGGTGATAATTAGATTGGCCACAAAATCCAGGGCCGAATGTGGCGGGAGTATATCAGAGGGACGAGCTATTTTGCTTCAACGCGAGTAGCGGCACACCGTGCACAGCGGTAACTTGTCACTAAAGCCCCTTTTTTGACATCAAATAGGGATTTTTTGTCGATTATCCACTTATGAAACCCTTCACGGCAGAGGGTTTTTCCACGAAATTTTTCGCTCAATTTAGGTCGTTTAAAGGGTATTACATCACCCATCTCCAGCCTCTTTTATTAATAGTTGACAGATCGTACCTTGACCCAAGGAACTATCATTGTCCACAATAGGCGTAACTAACATCCTAAATATTGACTGAAATAAGAAAAATGACTTGCATGACATGATAGCCAAACCTCACTTTGTTAAAATCAGAGACCTGCACTTCTCACGCGGTGAGCGGAAGATTTTTGATGGTATCGATATTGATATCGAGCGTGGCAAAGTGACGGCTATCATGGGGCCAAGTGGCACCGGTAAAACCACACTATTGAAGCTGATCACCCGGCAAATTCGTCCCGACTCCGGCACTATCGAGATCGATGGCCAAATGATCAATAGGCTCTCCCACCGCAAGCTCTATGAGCTACGCATGCGGATGGGCATGCTCTTCCAGAGTGGCGCACTACTCACCGATATCACCGTCTTTGAGAATGTTGCCTACCCGATTCGTGAACACACCAATCTGCCAGAGTCGATGATTCGCCGCTTGGTGCTGTTGAAACTGGAGGCGGTCGGCCTACGCGGTGCCTGTGATCTGATGCCCAACGAGTTATCTGGTGGTATGGCACGACGTATTGCACTGGCTCGTGCCATGGCACTTGACCCTGAAATAGTGCTTTATGATGAGCCCTTTACGGGTCAAGACCCGATCTCAATGGGTATTCTGGTAAAGCTGATCCGTCAGCTCAATGATGCCAGCCGCCTGACCAGTATTTTGGTCTCACATGATGTGGCAGAGACCTGCCAGATCGCTGACTGTATCTATGTGATCTCTGAAGGCAAAGTGGTTGAACAGGGCACGCCAGATGAGCTACAGGCATCAAAATCAGCCGCAGTAAAACAGTTTATTCATGGTCTGCCTGATGGCCCTGTTGGTTTTCACTTTCCAGCCCCCGCACTGGCTGATGACATCTTGGCGCCCGCAAAA
>Ga0256834_1001996_pt1 | contig 13271 bp, 14 predicted proteins | sample 4281140metaG_FD_190536 | JGI IMG/M metagenome (GOLD analysis project Ga0256834, IMG submission 190536) | Hydrothermal vent microbial communities from East Pacific Rise, Pacific Ocean - 4281-140 | ecosystem: Environmental > Aquatic > Marine > Hydrothermal vents | place: Pacific Ocean: East... | reverse complement strand
GATTAATGATTTTGCAAATTCAATAATAGATGGTAGAATATTTAATCAAGCCAAAGAACTTTGCGAGAATTTTGAAAGACCACTAATAATAATTGAGGGAGATATTTACTCTTTAAAAAATAGAGAAATCAACATTAATTCCATAAAAGGAGCTTTGTTAACCTTGGCAATAGATTATAGAATACCCATAATTTTCACAAGAGATGCGCTGGAGACAGCGATTTTTCTCGTGAACATAGCCAAAAAAGAGCAGTTAGAGGAGAAAAAGCCAATCCAAATAAAATTGAAAAAATCCTTCTCAAGCATAGAGGAAATACAAAGAAACATCATAGCTTCGTTGCCAGGGATAAACGCAACTTTGGCGGATAGATTGCTTAAACACTTCGGAAATGTGAAAAATGTTTTTAATGCTGGTGAAGTTGACTTACAGAAGGTTGAAGGTATCGGCAAATGTAAAGCGAGAAAAGTTGTTGAGATTGTCAACAAAAAATATAAGAAAAACACTTAAATATTCTCGACATCCATTTAACTCATGGAAGAAAAAGAGAATGAGAAGAAAGGGGAGGAAAAGGAAAATAAAGAATCTAATTTGATATATGCCCTCATTTTCATAAGTGTAATATTAATTTTCGTTTTTTACATCTCTTTCAAAACTTATCATTACAAACAGCTTAAAGAGAAATGCGAAGCCATACAAAACAGCCCTTATCTGCTTTATCCCTGCAAATGCTTCCCAACAACACACTCTAGCTTAAACAAATCTGGATTTTTAGCTAGACACACGAAAACATTTTGTACATGTGTTTGCAACATAAACGGCACTAAAGAAGCGTTTGAAATAAGGATAGCGGAAAATTCCTCTTCTGGAGGCTTCTTAAAAATTTTCAACATACACAATAATCTAGGACCTCTTTTAAAAAAGTAGTTGCGTAAATGGATTTTCTCAACGAAAATCTTATTTTCATCCATTTTTCATCGTAGTTCACATCCAAAATTTCAAAGTCGTGAACCTTTCCATAAGCTTTTCTATATCTCGTGGTTGTCAACAAATGCTTTTCTTTGAAGATGAAGTCCTCTGGTTTTACCTCTTCCTCTTCCAAAATTTCCTCGACTATCTCATCCACCCATGTTCTCATAACTTTTTTTGAATAATCAGCCCCAATTATAGGGATTGAAAGTTTATCATCCACATGACCCATTTTAACTATCTTTTCCAAAGTCCTGTTAAAAATGTACGATTGATAAGAGTTTATGAAAAACACCTGCACTTTTTTAGGCAACAATAAAAACGCTTTTCTCGGATCTTTAAAATCCATTAGACCTTTTATCAATATTCTTTCATGCGAATATTTTTTAGGCATTAATTCCATGGCCTCTTCAAATTTTCCTTTTTTTATCAATTTCTTCACTTCACTCCTCCAGTCACAACAGCTTTTGTCTTTTTCATCCCATAAAGCGATGTACATCATAACAGCTTTTTCAAAATCTTTTTTAACAATGCACTTTCCAACAAGATGAGTTATCTCCCTCAAACTTCCAAATCTTTGCTCTCCAAAGTAATTTGGAAACAAACCTCCTGTTTTTTCAAAATAATCCTCAAAAAGATTTTTTAACTTCTCAACATTAACATCCCTAATTGTTATCGTGAACCTATTTCCCCACAAAGAGCCAAGATACACTTTTTTTCCATATCTCAAAGGAATTATTTTCATTTTTTTGAAAGACAGATTTTCCACATCCTCTTTTTTTACCTTATAAAGGCCAATTTTTTGCGTAGTTATTGCCAATTTATCTTTAAGACCTGCAAAAGTTATAGCGTCCTCTTTCAATCTCAGCTTTCTCCTCAAAACATCAATTGCCTCGAATGTGTCTACCTCTCTCTTTATTAAAATGCAGTGAAGAAATTTACCTTCGCTGTCCTCCTCAAATTCATAAGTTTTATCTAAAGAATACACTTCCTTTCTGTTTGGCTTCTCCTCAACTATAAAATCCTCTGGAAAAGATTTCAGCCTTCCTTTAACTCTTTCTCCCTTGTACAATCTTTCAAACTCCATAAATAACGGTTAAAAGAAAAATTTTAAAATTTAATTATATGTAATTAAATGTAATTAACAACCTCGGAGGTGAAGTTATGGAAGAAAAGAAAAACAAGTATACAACAGTTTCTATACCTGTTCCGCTTTATGAGAAAATAAAGAAAAGGATAGACGGCACAGGATTCAAATCAGTTTCAGATTACGTTACCTTTGTTTTGAGAGAAGTTTTAGCCAGTTTAGAGGAGGAAGAACAAGAGGAGGCATTTTCCCAAGAACAAGAGGAAAAGGTTAAAGACAGGCTAAGGGCTTTAGGATACTTGGATTGAGGTATGGTTGTATGCTAACGGTTATTGGAATAGATGGAGCAACTTGGGATGTGATATTGCCTAACTTGGAGAGACTTAAGACCTTTAAAAAAATTTTGGGAAGTAATGAATGGAAGCATGGGACAATTCATTTAAAGTGGAAACCCTGGTCCCCATCGATATGGTGTAGCATGTTCTCAGGAAAATCTCCAGAGGAGCACAAACACAAAGATTTTGTCAACGAGAATAAAGAGCTTGTGAAAAGAGAAGACATAAATGTGGATTTCATCTGGGACATTTTGTTCAAAAAAGGAATAGATATAAGGGCAATGAATGTACCTTTTGTTATACCTCCTTTTAATTTTCGCGTAGATTATGAGCCAGTTGCAGGAGGACTTCCGATAGAGGAGGAAGAGCTTAAAGAGGAGATAACATCGGTTAAAGAAAAATCTTTAGAGGTGTTGAAAGAGAAGCCGGAGATCTTTATAACCGTTTTCACGGCTTTGGACAGACTTTCTCACTTGCACTGGGGAGAGCCAATACTTGTGGACTATTATTCTATGGTGGATGAAGCGATAGGAGAAATAATCGAACTCTCTGATAAAGTGATAATCGTCTCTGATCATGGATTTTGCGACTACGATAAAGCACCTATTCAAACTTTGCCAAAGGAGACGCCGAGAGGAGAGATAAAAGGAGACCATCATCCAGATGCTATATGGTTGTGCAAAGGGATAGATGAAGAGATAAAAGACCCAAGAGATATTTTCAGGATATTGATGAAGATGTATGGGTGAGAATATGGACGAGAAACTTATGAATTTGCCTTTGGAAAAAAAGGTGGAAAAGGCCGAGGAAGTTATAAAAGAGGCATACGAAAAATTTGAGCCCGAGGAAATGGCAATAGCTTTTACCGGTGGAAAAGACAGCACCTTACTCCTCTGGCTAGTCAAAAGAGTTTGCGATAAAAACAATTACGAAATGCCGAATGTGATGTTTATAAACGAGGGCGATGTTTTCGAGGAAATATGGGACTTTGTTTTTGATCTAAGCGAGAAATGGGGCTTTGAATTAAAAATAGCAGAGAATGTGGATGTTTTAAGGCTTGTGAAGAAAATAGGGGATCCCGTGAAAGTCAGAGAACTGAATGAATTTAACAGACAAGAGTTGAAAAAGATAGGTTTCCAAGGAGATGAATTTCCTTTCGAGCCAGAGAGTTTTGTCGGCAACCATTTGATGAAGACAGTAGCAATGAAGATGTTTATAATAGATAACGGCATAAAAGCTTTGTTCACCGGCATAAGATGGGATGAGCAAGAGGCAAGAAGGAACGAAACCTATTTTTCGCCAAGAGATGATCCAGAGCATACAAGAATACATCCAATACTCCACTTCACGGAAAAAGATGTTTGGGATGCAACATTCAAGTACAAAATACCTTTCAACAAGCTTTATGCAGAGGGCTACAGATCTTTAGGTGCTAAGTCAACAACAAAGAAGATAGATGATAGGCCAGCATGGGAACAAGATCTGGAAAAAGTGCCTGAGAGAGCAGGGAGAAGACAGGACAAAGAGGGAATTATGAAAAGGTTAAGAGACCTCGGCTATATGTAAACTTTTAAATTTTTTCACATAATATCCTTTTATCTCTTTTTTGCGCCGGTGGTCTAGGGGTATGACTGCGGCCTTCCAAGCCGCCAGCCCGGGTTCGAATCCCGGCCGGCGCACCAATTTAAATTTAATTTAAAAATATTGTTTCGCTGTTAATCGTTAACTTTATATATTTTTCTATACAAAATAAAAGAGTATCGGTGCTCGTGTACCGCCGCTTCTCTCATGTCCCGGTGAGGGAGATAAAACAGTTCTAGACTCAAAAGGCGGGTGAAAAAACATGGAGTTCGATTTGCAAACATTGTTGGAAATGAAAAAAGAAATGATTTTCAAGGGAAACTGGAAAGAAGTTAAGAGAATAAACAAAATGATAGAGATAAGAAAGAAGAGCTTGTAACTTCTTTTTCTTTTTATTTTATTTGAAAAATCAAAAACAAAAAACCAATTTTGCCTGATTAAATTGAATGAGAATGAGTAATTATTTACTCGGTCATTTTTTGAAGCGCTTCTCTCAGGTTTTCCACAACCTCTTTGTCAAAAGGTATGGCTATGCTTTTTTTAAATCTCTTTTCGTTCTCTCTTGTTACAAAACCTCTCGATATGGAGATAAATTCGTTTTCTCCATCAGAGGTTATTGCTTTCTTGTGTGCAACCTCTATAAAGTTGTTTCCACCGATTCCAATACTCTCACTTTTCAAGGTTTCGAATCTCACCATAGTTTTCACCTTTTCTTAAGAATTAGGTAAGTAAATTTAAGTAATTATTCTTTTTTACACTTCAGGGCTAACAACTCCTGCCTTATCTTTGCCAACTCTTTTAGATAAATCGCCCTGTTATAAGCAGAATCATTGCTTTTTCCCTTTTCCTCTTTTTTGACAATCACATCCACTTTCTCAATCTCTTTTTGCGGAGCAACAGGCAATTCGATTTTTTTCTCTTTCTCCTCAATCCTTATCTTTTTAACCAACGCCTCTATTGCATTAATTTTATTTTCCATTTCCACGCTTCTTTCCTCAAATTCTTTCATTCTACTCTCCAAACTCTCAATAAGTCTCCTGTTTTTATAAGCCACTTTTGCCAAAACCTCAACCAAATCTCGTATTTCCATTAAAGATGAAGTATTTGCGTTTACTCTTGACTCCAGTGTGGAAACAGAATCCATGACTTGGGTGTTTAAAGCTTTTAATGAATCCAAATCCTCTGAAAGGCTTGAAATTTCGTTTGAAAAAGCCAGAACATTGGATGTTATTTCGTTAATAGAATTGTTCACATTTTCTAATCCTGCTTCAAGATCCAAAACCTTAGCTTTAACCTCTTCCAACTCCAACCGTAATTTGTCCTCTTTTTTTTCAGATTTCTTTTTTCCAAAAATCCAAAATCCCATAAACATTATTGAGAAAAAAACTAAATAAATGTTTTGATAATATCTTCATCATGGACTATTACGAGTCAATATCTCAAGAGGTCGAGAGAGCATATCAAATAGCGGAAAAGGCAAGAGCAAAGGGTTTGGATCCTGAGAGAAAAGTCGCCATTCCTATAGCTGATGATTTAGCTGCTAGAGTGGAGGGTTTAGTCTCCATAATATTTCCAGATTTGCTCAATTCTGGCTTAAAAGAAAGAATAAGAGAGTTGGAGAAAGAATATCACAAAAACGATGAGAGAGTGGCTTTGATCATTGGAAAAGAAGTGGCTCTGGAAAAATTTTGTAAGTTCGAAAGCAAGGAAAAAGCGGCAGAGGCAGGAGTTAGAGTTGCCGTTGCCTATCTTACTTTAGGAGTTGTTACAGCACCTTTGGAAGGAATATCAGCGGTGAAGATAAAAGAGAATTTTGACGGTTCCAAATATCTGGCTGTTTATTACGCAGGGCCTATAAGAAGCGCTGGAGGTACAGCATCAGCTATGTCTGTTGTCGTCGCAGATTTCATAAGGTTGGCTTTAAAATTGGACAGGTATAAACCGACAAAAGAGGAAATAATGAGGTATTATACCGAGGTAGAAGATTATTACAACAGAGTTTCCAAAAAGCAGTATCACCCTACAAAAGAGGAAATCGAGATGATAATAAGCAATGTGCCAGTTGAAATAACTGGAGACCCAACAGAAAAGTTGGAGGTCAGCAATTATAAAGATCTCCAAAGGGTGGAAACCAACAAGATAAGAGGAGGTATGTGCTTAGTCCTTTTGGACGGTTTACCGTTGAAAGCTGAAAAAGTGTTGAAAAGAATAAAGAAATATGGCGATGAATTCGGGCTTTCACACTGGCAATGGTTAGAGAAGTTTATAGATCTGAAACACAGAATTCATGCAGCTGTGAAAGTCGATGAAAATGAAGATGTGAAATACATTCCTAGCACCAAGTATCTTGAAAAAATAGTTGCTGGAAGGCCGATAATTGCACACCCTGCAAGAAAAGGAGCGTTTAGGTTGAGGTATGGTAGAAGTAGAACGGGAGGTATAGCATCAACATCAATTCATCCTGCTACTGCCCACTTAATAGATTTCTTAGCATTAGGAACTCAATTGGCTATGGAGGCGCCAGGCAAAGCGACAGTGGTCACTGTTTGCGATTCTATAGAAGGGCCTGTTGTGTTGCTAAATGACGGATCAATTGTAGAGTTGAAAAACAGAGGGGATGTGGAAAAATACAGAGATAAAGTGGTTAAAATTTTGAGTTTAGGCGACATACTAATTCCTTTTGGAGAATTTGTTTCCAATAACCATGTTTTGCTCCCTGCTGCTTTCTGCGAGGAGTGGTGGAGTAAAGAGCTGGAAAAAGCGATCACCGATAACAAAAATGAGAAAAATATAGAGGATGTGAAAGAGTATTTGAATAATCCTTTCAAAGATATCGAGTTTGACAAAGCTATAGAGATAAGCGAGAAATACGGAATTCCTTTACACCCTAAATTCAACTTTTTCTGGCATGATATAACTAAAAAGGATTTAAAAAAGCTTATTGCATGGTTTTTAGAAGGAAAAGTAAAAGAAAAAAGAGTAATATTGCCTTTAAGAGAGGAAAAAAAGATATTGGAAGATTTATGTGTTCCTTGCTTTATTAAAGATGGGAAAGTCATTTTGGAAGGGAAAGGGAAATCATGCTACGATTTCCTATTTTTAAAGCATAAAGATGTGGAAAAGATTATGCAAATTGTGGATGAAAGCAAAGATGTTCTCGAAGCACTTAAAAATTTGACAGGCATAAAAGTGATGCCTAAAGCCCCTACGAGAATAGGTTGCAGAATGGGACGCCCAGAAAAGGCCGAGAGAAGGTTAATGGCAGGAAGGCCTCAGGTTTTGTTTCCTTGCGGTCAACAAGGAGGAAGGATGAGAAATCTTATAACTGCATACGAGGAAGGATATGTTAAAGCGGAGATACCTCTTTACTTCTGTAAAAATTGCAACATGTATGTCCTTTTCCCAATTTGTCCGTTTTGCAATTCTGAAACAGAAATTCACAAATATTGTCCAAAGTGTGGGAAAAAAGTAAAGGAAGATGTGCATTGCGGCGTCCCAACCAGAATGTATTCAGAGGAAATCATAAAGATTAAGGATTTTATGGATAACGCATTGAAAAATCTCGGTTTCACAGATATGCCAGATCTTTTTAAAGGTGTTCGTGGCGTCATGGGGGCTAAAAGAACAATTGAAAGGTTGGAGAAGGGCCTTTTAAGGGTGAAATACGGGCTTTATGTGAACAAAGATGGAACAGTTAGATATGACGCAACTGATGTGCCGCTCACTCATTTTAAGCCAAGAGAAATAAATGTGAGTGTTGCAAAGCTTAGAGAATTGGGATACACTAAAGATGTTTTTGGAAACGAGCTTGTGAGTGAAGATCAGATAGTGGAGTTAAAGCCACAGGACATAATAATCTCGGACAACGACACATTTTCAGGGGCTGAGTATTTTGTCAATGTGGCAAAGTTCATAGATGAGCTCCTTGTAAAATTTTATGGGTTAGAGCCATATTACAATGTTAAATCCAAAGAAGACCTTATAGGCAAACTTGTTATTGGTTTAGCGCCACACACCTCAGCAGGAATAGTTGGCAGGATAATCGGATTTACAAAAGCAAGGGTTTGTTTTGCCCATCCTTTTTGGCACGCTGCCAAAAGAAGAAACTGTGATGGGGATGAAGATTCAATAATGTTGCTCATGGATGCCTTGCTCAACTTCTCGAGAGAATATTTGCCAGCCACGAGAGGAGCTTCAACAATGGACGCTCCTTTGGTTTTGACAGTGAAATTGAATCCTGAGGAGGTGGATGATGAATCATGGAACGTTGACATAGATTTTTCTTATCCTCTCGAATTTTATTACGCAACTTTGGAATACAAAATGCCCTACGAAGTGGAAAAAAAGCCAAGAATAGTTGAAGATGTTTTGGAGAGCAGCGACACAAAAGAAATTCACTTCGGTTTCACGCACGACACAACAAATATTGAAGACTGTCCTTTAAAAACAAGGTATGTCTTGCTTAAAAAAATGGAAGAAAAAATAGAGGCTCAATTGAAAGTCGCGGAAATGATACTTGCTGTGGATGAAAACAAAGTTGCAGAGGCGGTTATAGCGAGCCATTTTTTGAGGGATATTAAAGGCAACTTAAGAACTTTTGGTAAGCAAACTGTTAGATGTGTTGATTGCAATGAAAAATATAGAAGGATGCCTTTGACAGGTAAATGCGTTAAATGTGGTGGAAAGCTTGTTTTAACTGTTTCTGAGGGGACTATAAGAAAATATATTGAGCCTACAAAGAATCTCATGCAAAAATACAAAATATCGAAATATATCATGCAAAGTTTCATGCTTTTGGAAAGAGATGTGAATTATCTATTTGGAAAAAAGGAAAAACAGCTCAATCTTTTTTCTTTATGATTATTCTCGTGAAATCATGCATTTTTCATTCACTCATTTTTCCACATGAAATGAAGGGGTGTGAAAAAATTAGGAAAAATTTTTAAATTTTTCGATTGTTTCCACATGAAACAAAGGGGTCATGAAAAATCACATGAAAAGATATGTCTTTAAAACAGGTATGAGCAGAGAAAATGCAAGAGTTGACTTTTTAACATCCATGTTTTCGCAAAGAATTCCCAACAAAGAGGATGAAATCATTATCAATATTCCAAAAAGTCCATAAAGTCTTAAGAAAATGAAAAACACAAGAAATAATGCAGGAATATATATCTTTTTCCTCTCAAGTCCTGAAATGTTACGTAACATGAATTTACCTATGTTCAATGTTGCAAACGCACCAATTATTCCGGAAATGATAGCAGAAAAGCAAATTAGTTTGATTGAGTTAACGTTTAATCTCATTTCATTTATCGTTTTCATTATTCCATTCCTGCTTTTTCCAAAGAAAGCAAGAACATAGAGACACATCAAAGCATTAGCAGTATTTATGCCTCCAAGCAAAGAGATGAAAGACGTTTCGTTCATGTTTGCAAAGGTGGAAATTATAATCGCAGATAAAGTTGCAGTTATTCCTGGCAGCATACTGGAAAATCCGCCTCCAGGAATGGAAAACAAAGAGCCTTTCAAAACATCTTTCATGTTCACATTAACTTCATCTATGTTTTGCATAGGTATGTTTTCTTTATGAAATAGTCCCATTAACATCGAACTTATGCCGAAAAGTCCGGTTAGCATGCAACTCAAAGCTTCTGTTGAAGAAACATGTAGCGAAAACACTTCCAATCCAAGGATGGAAGCGAGAAGAGAAATGAGCAAGGTTTTCTTTTTGTTTCTAGAATTTAAAAAGAAAAGAAGAATGCTGACCATTATTATATCTGGAGTGTAAGTGTAAAGGAAAGGATAAAGTTTTTTGAGAAAATAGCCTAAAAACGGAGAAAAGATAACAAGAATTGTTAATGCAATCAAGCCAGAGATTGTAACAATAATCAATGCTAAAAATCCTTCTCCTCTTTTTAAATACCGTTGCATTGGAGCAACAGCCAAATATGTTCCGTCTTTAGGTGTGGAAAAGATCAGAGATGGAATAAAATCCACAAATGTGTTTGTGATCATTAATGCGATCAAAAAGGAAAGAAGATCGCTAGGATTAAAAAATGAAAGTTTGCCGGAGAAAAGTAATGCAGATAAAATTATAGCCACTGTGTTGGGATGCAAACCGGGAATAATGCCACACAATATACCAATTAAACAACCAACCATTATTGGCAGCAAAAAATACATGCAAATTTTTATTTTTGAAATTTTTAGAATTATTTGGTGAGCTTATGTTCGGTGTAAATCCCAAAGATGTTGAAAAAATGATGAAAAAATTGGGCATGAATGTTGAGAATTTGGAAGCAGAGGAAGTTATAATAAACACAAAAGACGGGAAAGTTATCAGAATATTGAACCCGGCGGTTCAAAAAATAATTATGCAAGGTGTTATTTCCTTCCAAATACAGGGCGAAGTGAGAGAAGAGGAAAAGATAGATGAAGAGGCTGTTCAAATAGTTATGGAGAAAACTAAAGTTGATAGAGACAAAGCAATTTCTGCTTTGAAATCATGCAATTGGGACATAGCAGAGGCCATATTAAAGCTTAGCGGAGGGGAAGAGTGAAAGAGAAGATTTTAAATTTGAGGAATGTTTTAATCGCCATTGGAATTTCTGCTTTTTTTTACATAATCTTTATGCTATATGTCAATGGAATTTCATCATTTATAATATCACCAAAAGCTTTTGCTTTAATACTTTCTTTTCTCATCCTTGCCATGAGTTTTAAAGGTATGAGATGGCTTTATTTGTTAAACAATGCTTGCTCAGAAAAAATAAACTATTTCAAAAGCCTAATAATTCATTTCTCAAGCTTTAGTTTTATAATAACGCCTGGAAAAGCTGGCGATATCTTAAAAAGCTGGATGATGAAAAAAAGTTGCGGCACCTCTCATTCTGAGGTTTTGCCAGTCATTTTTATGGAAAGACTAACCGATATAATATCTCTCTCTCTTTTATCATTCTTGTGGTTTTTCAAATATGGCAAAATCTCCTATTTTGTCTTTCTCATTTTCCTCATTTTTTTTGGATTTTTTCTCTTAAACAACGAAAGAATACAGGGCTTTTTGAATCGAAAATTTTTAAAAACAAAAGATGCTTTGCAAACCTTTAAAAAATTGTCGAATTTCAAAATTGTCTTTATTTCCTCTTTTTTGGACACATTGGCATGGATATTTGACGCTTTAATCTTTCTTGTAATTTTGGAGATTAACGGAGTGAAAATAAACATTTTTATCGCGTTATCTATGTATGCGTTTTCAATTCTTTTAGGAGCACTATCTTTCATTCCAGGAGGTTTGGGAAGCACAGAAATAACAATGGCTGCGATATTGAAAGGTTACCTCAACTTAAGCGACAAGCTAATTTTTAAAATAGTTTTGGAAACAAGATTCTACACTTTGTGGCTATCCATATTCATAGGCCTGGTTTTTCTCCTTATCTATAAAAATTTTGAGTGGGGAATATCATCATGATAGAAAGATCTTGCTACAAGCTATTGATTTTTCAAATTTTGATCTGCATCCTATCATTTTTTCTTTTCAAGCCGTTATTCTATCCCCTGCTCTTATTTTTAGTATTTTCTATCTATTTTTTCAGAGATCCGAAGAGAGAGATAAAAGATCATGTTGTTTCTCCGGCAGACGGCAAAATTGATTATGTTTCTGGCAACAGAATGGAGATTTTTATGTCCCCTTTTGATTGTCATGTCAACAGAAGTCCTATCTCAGGAGAAGTGACAAACATAAAATACATTCCAGGTAAAATAAAACCTGCCTTTTTCAAAGAAAAGGATGCAGAGAGAAATGAAATATTTATAAAGGATCCAGAAGGAAATATTTTCAAAGTCGTGCAGATCGCAGGCGTGTTTGCCAGAAGAATAGTTTGTTTTGTGAGGCCAGGAGAAAAAGTCAATAAAGGGGATAAAATAGGTATGATCCGGTTTGGCTCTCGTGTAGTTTTAGAGATACCAAAAGGTTATGTGTTTGTAAAAAACTTAGGGGAAAAGGTCAAAGCGGGAGAAACAGTTGCAATAAAAAAGGAGGATGCTTGATGTTCAGCATATACAAAAAAATGAGTTTCGCAGATGTTTTTTCCATTTTGAATATGTTGCTGGGCTTAACTGGAATAGCCTTAAAAGAGATTTCCTTTGTGTTTCTTTCCGCCATAATGGATGGAATTGACGGCATGGTTGCCAGAAACGGAAAATCCAGCGATTTAGGAAGAGAGTTGGATTCTTTGGCAGATATAGTTTCTTTTGGAGTTTGTCCTGCATACTTCATTTACAGAATTTCTCCTTATTTGGCCTTTTTTTACCTTTCCGCATCTGCCCTAAGGCTTGCAAGGTTCAATGTTTCCTCAGTTAACGGCTTTATAGGAATGCCAATAACTGCTGGTGGATTGATTACTGCGTCTGCTTTCAACATTTTTTCCAACTCGATTTTGCTTATGCTCATTGTTTTCACAACCTCCTTATTAATGATTTCAGATCCCATTTATCCAAAGATAAAGGACAAGAGAATTCTTTTACCTTTCGCAATATTGTTGCTTTTATCCTTCCTTTTTCCAATAGCAGCCATTATAACTTTTCTTGTCTGTCTTCTTTACGCTCTTTATCCGTTTTGCCGTTTTTGAAAAATTCTTTTATTAACTTTTCTGGCTCATTTGTAACGAGGATTTTTCCATTCTCTCTTATGTATTTTCTATAATTTTGCCACAGATATCTTTTATCCATGTATATTATGACTGCTCTGTCTTTTTCGCTTCTTATTCCTCTACCTGCAGCTTGTTGAACCTTTATCATCGCTGGATAAATGTATGCATATTCCCACCCTTTCCCAAATTTCCTTTCATAGTGCTTTATCATCGCCTCCGTCATCAGATCAGGCCTATCTAAAGGCAAACCAACGATTATTACAGCTTTCACTATATTGTTCGGAAAATCAATGCCTTGATCAAAGCTTCCACCTATTACGCCTAAGAGAACATTACCATTTATGCCTTGTTTAACAAATTCCGAAAAAAGCTTGCCTTTTTCCTCTTTACTCATTTCTTGTTTCTCAGAAAATATGTTTTTCATAACTCCAAATCTTATAAGGCTTTCAATTTTTTCTTTGATCTCATAACTTGGGAAAAAAACACAAACATTTTGAGGAGTTGCATTTATTATCCTTACAAGATATTGCGCTATTTTAAAGAACATCTCTTTGTTTCTTTGAGTATATTGAGTTGTCACATCCCCAATTATCAGATCCAATCTGTTTTCTTTTGGAAAATTAGATTTAAGTTCCAACTTTTTCGCATCTCTC
>Ga0256834_1001995_pt1 | contig 13279 bp, 11 predicted proteins | sample 4281140metaG_FD_190536 | JGI IMG/M metagenome (GOLD analysis project Ga0256834, IMG submission 190536) | Hydrothermal vent microbial communities from East Pacific Rise, Pacific Ocean - 4281-140 | ecosystem: Environmental > Aquatic > Marine > Hydrothermal vents | place: Pacific Ocean: East... | reverse complement strand
TTTTCTCAAGCCAAGCGTTTTAATGAGTTTATTTAGATTGTCAAACCCCAACTTGCTCATTAAAAATTCAGTATTTGCATTAGAGCTAAATTCAATCATCCCTCTTGCAACTTCTGAAAGTATGATACTTTTATTCTCAATCAGTCCTTTATTATTTATACTCTTTAACCAAGCAGGGTGTGCACCACCATCGGATTTTTTAATATGAAATTTTTCAAGCTCGGATAATGGTATCTTTTCATTTGGATCAATTTTATTTACGGCAGCTTGTTTTGCAAATTCGATAGCTACAATTATTTTTACTGTGCTGGCTAAGGGCATTAAATTGTTGGAGTTTTTATCAATTATAACTGCTCCATTTTTCATTAAGGAGACAGAACCATTTTTAGGATTATCTGAAATATATGTAGCTATTTTTTTTGGTGAGTATTTTAACCATAAATAAATTATCACAATAACAATTATCGCAATTAAAATTCCAGTTATTTTTAGAAAAATAATAATTTTCTCCTTATGTTTATAATCAAGAGATAGTTAGCTTTATCAAAGAGTAGTTTTTCATCATCAATTACCCTATAATTATAAGAAAAAAACATTTAAAAGAGACCGACATGAAAAAATCATTGAACTTTAGTTTTTTACACTACATGAGTGGGTTAATTATCTCTATATCAAAATGGTAAAAGTCTTTTATATTTTTTGTTATCAAAGCTATATCTTTAGTAGTACATGTCATTGCTAACATCAAGTTGTATAGTTTGCATGATTTTACTGGGTTTAAGGGTATGCTTATGGAGCTTAGTTCTGCTGATTATGAACGGGTAAAAAAAGAGTATCGCAAAGAGATGTTAACACACATGCTAATGCAGAGGATAAAGTAGAGTTGATAGTGGATAGTTTTTTTGTTACGGTAAAAAATATTTGAAAAATATTGCAAGTTTTACTAAAAAAAGAAAAAGCAACTTTATAGTCTTCATTATCATATAGCTGGATATGTCTATAAATAAAGCATCTGATAGTTAATATTTGTAGCTATTTTAACTTTTTGGTATAATTATTTGAATTTATAAGTAACTTAATTGCTAAAACAAGTAATTACAAATACAATGAGGGAAATTAGCAGATATGGCAAAACTAGCAAATAGTGATTTGAACGAAGTGAAAAAACCTCCTAGAAAAGCAAAGCAAGAAGAATCAATCGAAAAACAACTATGGAAAGCCGCAGATAAACTACGAAAAAATATCGATGCAGCAGAGTATAAACATGTGGTGATGGGGCTTGTGTTTTTAAAGTATATCTCTGATAGTTTTGAAGAGTTATATAACTCACTCAAAGCTGAGGAAGAGATGGGTGCTGATCCTGAAGATAGAGATGAGTACAAAGCTGAAAATGTCTTTTTTGTGCCACTTACGGCTAGATGGTCGTATCTTCTCTCAAATGCTCGCCTTCCAAATATCGGAAAAATTGTTGATGAGGCAATGGACGCTATAGAGAAAGAGAATAACTCACTAAAAGGGGTACTTCCTAAAGTATATGCAAGAGATAACCTTGATAGTAAATCTCTTGGTGGTTTGATAGATCTTATAGGAAATATAGCTTTTGGAGATGCAAAAGCTAGAAGTGCTGATGTGTTGGGTCATGTGTTTGAGTACTTTTTGGGTGAGTTTGCACTTGCTGAGGGTAAACAAGGTGGGCAGTTTTACACTCCTAAAAGTGTAGTTGAGCTTCTTGTAAAGATGTTAGAGCCTTACTGTGGAAGAGTGTTTGATCCATGTTGTGGTAGTGGAGGCATGTTTGTACAGTCTGAAAAGTTTGTAACTGAGCATCAAGGAAAGATAAATGACATATCTATCTACGGTCAAGAGTCCAACCAAACCACATGGCGACTAGCCAAAATGAACCTTGCTATTCGTGGAATTGATAGCTCTCAAGTCAAATGGAACAATGAAGGCTCATTTTTAAACGATGCCCACAAAGACTTAAAAGCAGACTTCATCATAGCTAACCCACCTTTTAATGTAAGTGACTGGAGCGGTGAGCTACTAAGAAATGATGGAAGATGGAAGTATGGAACACCACCACATGGAAATGCAAACTATGCATGGATACAACACTTTCTTTATCACTTAGCCCCAACTGGAACGGCAGGTTTTGTACTAGCAAAAGGAAGCCTTACTTCTAATACTTCAAATGAGGGAGAGATAAGAAAAGCTCTTATAGAAGCAAATTTGATAGATGCGATAGTAAATCTACCCGCAAAACTCTTTTTAAATACTCAGATACCCGCTTCTATCTGGTTTATGAAAAGAGGTAGAACAACTAAAGATATACTTTTTATAGATGCAAGAAATATAGGTAAGCTTATAAACAGACGAACCAAAGAGTTTAGCCATGAAGATACCGACTATATAGCAAGTGTGTATCATACCTGGAAGAACAATAAAGAGTATGAAGATATAAAAGGTTTTTGTAAATCAGCAAGTTTGGATGAAGTGAGAGAGTTAAACTATGTACTTACTCCTGGACGATATGTAGGGCTAGAAGAGGTAAATGATGAGTTTGATTTTAAAGAGAGATTTACTAGTTTAAAGCAAGAGTTGAAGGAGCAGATGCAAGAGGAGCAGAAACTCAACCAAAGGATAAATGAAAATTTATCAAAGGTTATTTATGAGTAATATAGTTATATATGAGGATGGAAATTTACACTTAGATTTGTCTATAAAAGATAAAACAATTTGGTTAGATGCAAATGATATTGCAACTATATTTGATGTTAATCGTCCTGCTATTGTCAAGCATATTGGTAATATATATAAAAGTCAAGAGTTAGACAAAACATCAACCTGTTCCATTTTGGAACAAGTTACAAAAGATGGTAAAAAGAGGAAGAAAAACTTTTATAACTTAGATATAATAATATCAGTTGGCTATAGAGTAAATAGTAAAAAAGCTACTAAATTTAGAAGATGGGCTACTTCTATTCTGCAAAAATATATAATAGATGGTTATGTTTTAAACAAAGAGAAACTACAACAACAAAAATTAGATGAACTCAACAAAACCATACAGCTTATACAGCAAGGCTTACAAAACAAAGAACTAAGCACCACAGAAGCAAAAGGTTTTGTAGAGATTATAAGTAACTATGCGAAAAGTTGGGCTTTACTTCAAGGATATGATGACCAAAGTTTAAAAGAAGTAACACAAACAAAAGAGTCAAAGTTTGTACTTGGATATGATGAAGCAAAAGAAGCCATAGCTGAACTAAAAAAAGTCCTCATAGCAAAAGGGGAAGCGACAGAGCTTTTTGGAGCTGAAAAAGCAGGTGAATTTAAAGGAAATCTTTTAAATATCTATCAAAGTTTTGGTGGAGTTGACCTCTTACCATCACTTGAAGCAAAAGCAGCAAATCTTCTCTACTATGTTATCAAAGGACATCCATTTAACGATGGAAACAAACGAATAGGTGCTTACTTGTTTGTACTCTTTTTACATAAAAACAATATCCTACACAAAGCAAATGGTGAACCAAAGATAAATGACAATGCCTTAGCATCCATAGCTCTTTTAGTAGCTCAGTCTGACCCTTCACAAAAAGAGATGCTTATCAAACTTGTGATGAATATACTACATGATGAGGAAGTTTGATGAGTAGCATACTGCAAGAGATACAAAACGGACGAAGCGAAGCCAGAAATAAAGTAGTGGCAAATGTTTTCAAAGAACTAGGCTTGATAGAACAGTGGGGAAGTGGCATAAATCGTATTAAAATGATATGCAAAAAACAAGGACTACAAAAACCAAAAATGCAGGAGCAAAACGACTTTGTTGATGTAGAGTTTTATCGTCCGAAATTGTCTGTAAATGACCGATTACGACCGATTACCGTTGGAAAACCGTCAGAAAACCGTCAGATACCGCCTGATTGTACTGAGCAAGAAAAGAGAATATTAGAGTATATTTTTGAAAATAAAACTATTAAATCAAAGCGAGTAGAAGAGTTATTAGGCATTAAAGAGAGTAGAACAAGAGAGTTACTAAAAAAGATGGTAGAAAAAAGTTTTATTATCAAGCTTGGGAGTGGAAGAAATACTTATTATAAGGCTGTTGGTGATGAGTGAATGGAAGGAGGTTAAACTTGGGGATGTTGTTGATATAGGTTCAAGCAAGAGAATATTTTATAGTGAATATGTAAAAATAGGTATTCCATTTTATAGATCTAAAGAAATAATTGAAAGATATAAAGGCAATGAAGTTTCAACAGAATTATTTATTACAGAAGCAAAGTTTAATGAAATAAAAGAAAAATTTGGAGTGCCAATTAAAGATGATATTTTACTAACATCAGTTGGAACATTGGGAATTCCATACATTGTAAATGAAGCCGATAAATTTTATTTTAAAGATGGAAATCTTACATGGTTTAAAAATTATACAAATCATATATTAAGTTTGTTTTTGTATTACTGGATAATTTCTCCAATCGGAAAAAATGAACTTGAAATGTCATCTATAGGTTCAACACAAGCAGCTTTAACAATTAAAGGTTTGAAAGGGCTTGATATTTTACTCCCATCACTAAAAGAACAAAAAGCGATAACAGAAGTTTTAAGTAGTCTTGATGATAAAATCGACCTCTTCTACCGCCAAAATAAAACCCTTGAAAGCTTAGCTCAAACACTTTTTAGACAATGGTTTATCGAAGAAGCTGATGATAAGTGGGAAGTTCATAAATTGAATGATTTTATTAGTGTAAAACATGGTTATGCATTTAAAGGAAAGTTTATTACAACTGAAAAGAATAAACAAATTCTAGTTACTCCAGGTAATTTCAAGATAGGTGGTGGTTTTAAAACTGCTAAAATGAAATATTATTCTGAATTTGGTTATCCTAAAGAATATATATTTTCACCTAATGATTTAACTGTTATTATGACTGATTTAAGTAAAGAGGGAGACACTTTAGGTTACCCCGCATTAATTCCTGCACATAACCAAGAAAAAGTAAGTTATCTGCATAATCAACGAGTAGGTAAAATAATATTTAAAAAAACTATTAGTAAATATTTTATCTATTTTCTAATGAAAACAGATGTTTATCAATGGTATATTTTAGGTGGAGCTTCTGGTACATCAGTTCGTCATACATCCCCTACATCCATTTGTAATTTTTCTTTTCGAGTGCCACCAATGGAAAAAATACAAGAATTTGATGACAAAGCTTATGAATTAATAACAAAAATACATAAAAATACAACTCAAATAAAAACTCTTGAAAATATGAGAGATACACTTTTACCCAAGCTTATGAGTGGGAAAGTGAGGGTTAAATGAAAGAAGAAAAAGATTTTCATGAGCAAATTAAGCAGTTAAATAATAAATTAACGAAAGAATATACAGAGCATAAAGTTTTTTATGAATTAGATATGTATATTGAATATTATGATCTACTTTCTTTCTCAATTTCTAGCTGGTTGACATCAGGGGTTAATGATATTATGAATTTTGACAATCAAATAATAACATCAACACAGAATACTTTGGAATCTATAAAAATGTTACTTGAACATGGAAAGATTAATGATGTTTTTTCTTTAACAAGAAGGTATCATGATAGTGTGATTATTAATATTTATGCTCTTTCATATCTTGAAGAAAATTATAGTTTGAATAATACGATTGTAGATAAAATTAATAATTGGGTGAATAATAAAGAGAAGCTTCCACAGTACAAAGAGATGAATAATTATATAAGAAATCACTCTAGTAGATTAAAGCATATTAACAGGTTACTATTTAAATCTCAATATTACAAAAATATGAGGCAAAGGTTTAATGATCATACACATTATAATTTTTTTACATATATGCTTTACAATGATAATAAAATGATTGATCCCTTAAATAATAGAATTAAATTTTTAGATCAACTTTCTATTGATATAAGAAATATATTTATAAAACACTTTGTTTGGTTGTTTAGTCTAAAAGATAATTATATGATGGCTTCTGATTATATTGACTATCTAGATATGGGAATGACATCACCTGAAAATTCACAATATTTGGTTTCTTCATTTGTTCAAGAAGCATTTGATAAAATTATCATGAAATATAGACCTGATTTAGCTGTAGAACTAAAAAAATCAACATCTATGGAGTTAAAATGATGTGCCTCAGTATAATCAAAACTCATGAAAATACGAGAGATACACTTTTACCTAAGCTTATGAGTGGGGAAGTGAGGGTTAAGTATGATTAGTTCAATCACTATTAAAAATATTGCAAGCTACAAAGAAGAAACATCGTTAGCAACTGACAAAAAGATAAATTTGATTTATGGGCTAAATGGTACTGGAAAGACTACCTTATCGAATTTTTTAAAAGATAAAAATCATTTAAGGTTCAATGATTGTAAAATTTTAGGGGGAGATACTGCTAAACTGCTTGTTTACAACCAAGAGTTTATTAATGAAAACTTTTATGAGAAGGATGATTTAAAAGGTGTATTTACTGTATCTGCTGAAAATGCAATTGCTGAGGGAAATATAAAAGATGCACAAGAAGAGATTGAAAACTTAAAATCTAATGAGACATTAAAGAATGAAGAATTAAAAAAAATACAAGATAAAAAAGAGGACAAAAAATCAACAGTAACTAAAAATATATGGAAAATAAAAACTACTTTTAGTGGTGGTGATAGAATTTTAGATTATTGTTTAGAAGGAGTAAAAGGTAGTAAAGACTCACTATTTAATCATGTAAAAGCAATAGCTAAACCTATAACCAAACCGACAAAAACAACTGATGAATTAAAAAAAGAGATTTCGCAAATTGAAGGTGATGAAGCTACTGACATAGAATTGCTTCCTAAAATAACATTGGATGAGATAATAAAGATTGAAAATGAGCCGATTTTTAGTGAAGTTATCATTGGAAATGAAAATAGTTCAGTTTCCAATTTAATACAAGAACTTCAAAATTCAGATTGGGTAAAACAAGGGCTGAGTTATCTGCCCAAAGATATAAATGAACCAAGAAACTGTCCATTTTGCCAACAAAAAACGATTACTTATGATTTATCTAATGAAATAAAAAACTATTTTGATAAAGCTTATGAAGATAAAGTTAATAAAATTAAAAGTTTTAAAAGCATTTATATAAGTACGGAAAATAGTATTCCTAAAATTGAAGATTATTTAAAAAATATCTTTGCTACCCGTAAAAAAGCAGAGCTTGAAAGTGCTTATACAAAATTAATATCAGTTTTAAATGAAAATATTAAAAGTATTCAAGAAAAAATAAAGTCACTTAGTGATATGAAAAATTTGAAATATTCACAAACTTTTTTAGATAAATTCAACAATTTAATAGAGGCAGTAAATATTGAAATTACTAAACATAATGAAAATATAAAAAATAAAAAAACAGTAAAAGCCAAAATAAAAAATGAGTTTTGGGAGATTATTAGATGGAAATATGATAATCATATTTCAAATTTTGAAGCAGATATGAAAGACTTAAAAAAAGAAGAGTCAGAAATAAATGGTACCCTTGAAAAAATTACAGATAACATAAAAATTCAAAATGCTATTATTCAAGAAAATCAAAATAATACTATAAATATTGAAAAAGCGGTAAAGTCAATAAATTATCAGTTAGTTTTACTCGGACTGTATGGATTTGAAATTAAACAACATGAAGATAAATTTTATAGAATAGTTAGAGAAAGTGAAAGTAAACCAGAGTTTAAATCATTAAGTGAAGGTGAAAAAATGATAATAAGTTTTCTTTACTTCATTGAGTTGTGTAAAGGAAAAGAGAGCAAAGAAGAAACAGTTTTAGATAAGATAGTAGTTATAGATGACCCAATATCTAGTTTATCACATAATTATATTTTTAATATTGCACAACTAATTAAAAATTATTTTTTTGATAGATCAGATTATTTACAAGTCTTTGTAATGACGCATAGCATGTACTTTTTTCATGAGCTTTGTAAATTACAGAAACAGAGAGATAGAAAACTATTTAGAATTATTAAAAAATCAAATAAATCATCAAGTGTTTTGGAAATGCAAACAGATGAAATTTTGAATGACTATCAAGCTTATTGGAAAATTATTAAAGATCATGAAGATGGTAATGCTCATGACAGTATATTGGCAAATGCAATGAGAAATATATTAGAACATTTTTTTGCATTTATTGATAATGAAAAAATGAAAGTATCTATTAAAAAACTTGATGCAATTAAGTATGGTGCATTTTTAAGATATGTTGATAGAGAGTCACATTCTGATCAAACAAATATATCTGATATAAAAGAGATTGATGTAGAACTTTTTAAAGCTGCTTTTAAAATGGTTTTTGAACATTCAGATAATATAAAACACTATAACAAAATGATGGATTTAGATGACTGAAATAGAACTTTTTGCTATTGAACTTTTAGAAAAACTAAATATGGCGAATATATTATATTTAAAATGGAATGACAATGAATAAACTCATCCGAGACTCAATAGCAGAATTTTTGATTTTCACTTCACAAAATACGAAGGATAGTATAAAAGTGAAAGTCTTTGATGAGTCAGTTTGGCTTACTCAAAATATAATAGCAGAACTTTTTGAAACTACTTCGCAAAATGTTACATTGCATATAAACAATATATTTGAAGATGAAGAGTTACAAGAAAGTTTAGTTAGTTCCATTTTGGAACATACTAAAACTATAAGTAGTTTAGTATGTTAGGATTTCCAACATACTGCAAAAGTACAAGATAGACTTTAAAGGAAACATTCATGACTAACTCAAACATCTTAATCTACCAAACCGAAGATGGTCAAACAAAAATTCAAACACGACTTGAAAAAGAGACAGTATGGCTGACTCAGGCACAGCTTTGTGAACTGTTTCAAAAATCAAAATCGACGATTAGTGAGCATATAAAAAATATATTTTCAGAAGGTGAGCTTGAAGAAGATTCAGTTGTTCGGAATTTCCGAACAACTGCTGAAGATGGCAAAAATTATAATACCAACTTTTATAATCTTGATGTCATTATCTCTGTTGGTTACAGGGTCAAATCTCTTCAAGGCACTAAATTTCGTCAATGGGCTACACAAAGGCTCAAAGAGTATATAGTAAAAGGCTTTACTATGAATGATGAACTTTTAAAAGAAGCAGGTGGAGGTACCTACTTTGAAGAGCTGTTGGCTCGCATACGAGACATACGAAGTAGTGAAAAGGTATTTTGGAGAAAGGTGCTCGATATTTATGCTACTAGTATAGACTATGATCCAAAAGCTGAAACCTCCACTCTTTTTTTTCAAACAATACAAAATAAAATGCATTGGGCGGTTCATGGAAACACAGCAGCAGAGATAGTGTACCAAAGGGCAGATAGCACAAAACCTTACATGGGACTTACAAGTTTTAAAGGCACCAAGCCAACTAAACAAGAGATTCAAACTGCTAAAAATTATCTAAACGAAGACGAATTAAATCTTTTAAACCGAATGGTAACTGCTTATATAGAGATAGCAGAGATTCAAGCTTTGAGTCAAACTCCAATGTATATGAAAGATTGGGTTGAAAGGCTTGATGATTTTTTAAAAATGACAGGTAAAGATATATTGAGCCATGTAGGGAACATTAGCCATAATAAAGCGATGAAAAAAGCACATGGAGAGTACTTGACCTATAAAGAGAAAACAAAAAATGAGCTCTCTAAGGTCGAAAAAGATTTTATAAAACAGATAGATAACACTGCTAAAATGTTAAAAGAGAAAAAATAATGAATAAGATAACAGAAAATGAGATAGAACTCTTCGCCATTGAACTCTTAGAGAAACAAGGCTACAACTATATCTATGCTCCTGACATTGCACCTGATAGTGATAATCCAATGAGAGAATCTTTTGAAGATGTCATACTGGGAGAAAAACTTCAAAACTCACTTATTGCTATCAATCCTACTTTAGATGTAGACCAAATTAAAGATGCTGTTAAACAAGTTGAGAGGTTAAGAACAACAGAACTTTTAACAGACAATGAAACATTTCACAAGATGCTAACAGAGGGTGTAGCTGTAGATGTTCAAAAAGATGGTGATACTCGTGGAGATCGAGTTATGCTTATAGATTTTGATGATATATCTAACAATGACTTTGTGGTATCAAATCAATTTACTATCATAGAAAATGGTATCAACAAACGACCTGATTTGATACTATTTATCAATGGATTACCTCTTGTAGTAGTTGAGCTTAAAAACCCCGTAGATGAAAATGCTACTATTGGTTCTGCATACAAGCAGATACAAACTTACAAAAGTATTATCCCTTCACTTTTTACTTACAATGCTTTTTGTATCATCAGTGATGGATTAGAGGCAAAGGCAGGAACTATAAGTGCAGGGTTAACTCGTTTTATGGCTTGGAAACAAAATGGAAATGATGCTTTAGCTTCATCAAATAGTGAGGTTAAAACCTCACTTCCGATAGAAACGATGATAACAGGAATGTTAAATCATGTAACTCTTTTGGATTTGATTCGTAACTTTATAGTTTATGAAAAAAGCACAAAAGAAGACCCAAAAACTGCTATAACAACCATAGAAACAGTCAAAAAACTAGCAGCTTATCATCAATACTATGCAGTAAACAAAGCAATAGAAAGAACCATCAAAGCAAGTGCAGAAGATGGAGATAAAAAAGGTGGTGTTATCTGGCACACACAAGGGAGTGGAAAATCACTCTCTATGGTGTTTTATACGGGTAAAATAGTACTTCGCCTAAACAATCCTACAATACTTGTTATCACAGATAGAAATGATTTGGATGACCAACTTTTTGACACTTTTGCTTCTTCGCAAAACTTACTACGACAAAAGCCCATTCAAGCAGAAGATAGAGAAGGGCTAAAAAAGTTGCTAAAAGTCGCTTCAGGTGGAGTGATATTTGCCACTATTCAAAAGTTTCAGCCCGAAGAGGGAAATGTTTATGATGAATTATCAAAACGAAGAAATATCATAGTCCTAGCAGATGAAGCACACCGTACACAGTATGGGTTCAAACCAAAAACCGTTGATGAAAAAGACAAAGATGGAAATGTAATTGGCAAAAAGATAGTTTATGGATTTGCAAAGTATTTACGAGATGCTCTGGCAAATGCTACTTATCTTGGATTTACAGGAACTCCTATTGAGAGTAGTGATGTAAACACTCCTGCTGTATTTGGTGACTATATAGATATTTATGATATCTCTCAAGCAGTTGAAGATGGGGCTACTGTTAAGATTTATTATGAGAGCAGGTTAGCAAAAATCAATCTTAGTACAGAGGGTAAGGAACTCGTAGAAGAGTTAGATAATGAACTTAAAAATGATGATTTAAATGAAACTCAAAAAACTAAAGCAAAATGGACTCAGCTTGAAGCACTGATAGGAAGTAAAAATAGAATAAAAGAAGTCGCACAAGACATAGTATCTCACTTTGAAAAACGACAAGAAGCTAGTGTTGGTAAGGGTATGATAGTCTCTATGAGTAGAAGAATAGCAACTGAACTTTACAGTGAGATTATATCACTAAAACCCCAGTGGCATAGTGATGATTTAACGAAAGGTGTTATAAAAGTTGTTATGACTTCAAAAAGTAGTGACGGAGCAGAGATACAAAAACATCATACTACTAAAAAACAAAGAAGAGATTTAGCAAATCGAATGAAAGATGTAAATGATGAGTTACAACTTGTTATAGTAAGAGATATGTGGCTAACAGGGTTTGATGCTCCTTCATTGCACACTCTTTACATAGATAAACCGATGCGTGGTCATAACCTCATGCAAGCAATCGCAAGAGTCAATAGAATCTATAAAGATAAACCTGCTGGACTTGTAGTTGATTATCTTGGAATTGCAAGTGATTTGAAAAAAGCTCTTTCATTTTATAGTGATAGCGGAGGGAAAGGCGACCCAGCACTTGCACAAGAGAGAGCAGTATCTCTTATGCTTGAAAAACTTGAAGTAGTATCAGGGATGTATCATGGATTTGAGTATGAGAAGTATTTTGAAGCAGACACAAGAGAGAAATTATCACTAATTCTTGAAGCCCAAGAGCATATCTTAGGACTTGAAGATGGTAAGAAAAGATACATCGATGAAGTGACTGCACTTAGCAAGACTTTTGCTATCGCAGTTCCTCACGATGAAGCTATGGATGTAAAAGATGAAATTTCATTTTTTCAAGCTGTAAAAGCACGACTTGTTAAATTTGATAGTGGTGATAGTGGAAGAACTGATGAGGAGTTAGAGACTACTATACGACAAATTATAGATAAGGCACTTGTAACGGAACAAGTGATAGATATTTTTGATGCCTCTGGAATTAAAAAGCCTGATATTTCTATACTTTCTGAAGAATTTTTAATGGAAGTTCAAGGGATGAAACATAAAAATATAGCTCTTGAAGTTCTAAAAAAACTACTAAATGATGAGATAAAAACAAGGTCTAAAAAAAATCTAGTACAGAGTAAATCTCTTTTGCTATTGTTAGAAAACTCTATTAAAAAATACCATAACAAAATCATTACAGCCGTTGAGGTTATAGATGAGCTTATCAACTTAGCAAAAGATATTCATAAGATGGATGAAGAACCTGCATCTTTGGGTTTGAGTGATTTTGAGTATGCTTTTTATACTGCTATCGCAAATAATAATAGTGCCAAAGAGGTAATGGAAAAAGATGTTTTAAGAGAGTTGGCAATTGTTTTAACCCAGAGAGTAAGAGCTAATGCTTCTATCGATTGGACTATCAAAGAAAGTGTCAGAGCTAAGTTAAAAGTTATCGTAAAACGAACATTACGACAATATGGTTATCCACCTGATATGCAAAAATTGGCTACTGAAATTGTTTTGAAACAAGCTGAAATGATTGCTAATGAGATAATAGGCGAATAAAAAAATTGCAGTATTAGCCATACCTTTTGGTAAAAACTCTCTTTTTTCTAAGCAACTCTCATCTTGTGGTGGTGAAATCTGATGTGAAGCAGTAGGAGAATTTTGTATGTGTTATCAGAAGTACATCATAAACAGAGGGATTATTTAATCCCTCTGTTTTTTACTCTAAAGCACTTTTTTGTCTCGATGGATCTATTTTATTCTCCTCTACTAGATGCTGATTTTTATAAAATAACAAATAAGTTGATGGGAGAATTAAAAGTGTCAAAAGAGTTGAGCTTACAATTCCTCCTGTTATAACAACTGAAAGCGGATA
>Ga0256834_1001994_pt1 | contig 13284 bp, 10 predicted proteins | sample 4281140metaG_FD_190536 | JGI IMG/M metagenome (GOLD analysis project Ga0256834, IMG submission 190536) | Hydrothermal vent microbial communities from East Pacific Rise, Pacific Ocean - 4281-140 | ecosystem: Environmental > Aquatic > Marine > Hydrothermal vents | place: Pacific Ocean: East... | reverse complement strand
ATTTTTTAAAGAAGTATAGGGCAAAAATGTCAAAGCTTGGTTCGGCTAAAGTATGCTTGACTTGACACTAGGTATCTTCTTTAAACCATTTACTATACATAATATAATTTTTTGCAGTTCGCTCAAATACCCCACTTCTATTAGAGCCTACATCCTTTACCTTCTTGGCTGGTGTGCCTGCATAAATGCTATTAGGTTCAACTACTGTTTTTTCTAACACAACTGCTCCTGCTGCAATAATTGAACCCGAGTTAATAATGGCATCATCCATAATAATAGCTCCCATCCCTATTAACACGTTATCATGTACGGTACACCCATGCACAATAGCATTATGAGCAATTGACACATTATTTCCTATAACTGTTTTTGCCGTTTGATAGGTGCAGTGAATAATAGCTCCATCTTGAATATTAGTATTGTCTCCAATTTCAATTGAATTTACATCTCCCCTAATTACAGCATTAAACCACACACTACAGTTATCGCCCATTATTACATCACCTACAACCGTTGCATTTTCTGTTAAGTAGCAATTTTTTCCAAATTTTGGCAACTTGCCGTGTACTGATTTTATTAGAGCCATTTTAATATTCGCTTTACGTTTATTTGGGGCGTAAAAATGGGATACAATTTATCAAAAAACTAATCAACTGCCATTATGTCATTTTAAACAAGGTCTTATTAACTTTGCACCCCAATAATTAATACATGACCGATTTAATTAAAGATATAGATATTCTCAATGGCAACAATGTTAGCAATAAGCTAACTGATGTCCATATATCCACTAGTTCTTACTCAGGAAATAACCGTAAGCTTTACATTGAAAGCTATGGCTGCCAGATGAATTTTGCAGATAGCGAAGTTGTATCGTCTATTATGGGCAAAAATGGATTTGACACCACCTCTGATTTGGAAGAAGCGGATGTAATTCTACTGAACACCTGCTCCATAAGGGATAAGGCAGAAAAAACTATCCGGCATAGACTTGGACAGTTTAATGGAATAAAAAGAACTAAACCTGAAATTATTATAGGTGTGCTTGGCTGCATGGCAGAGCGTTTAAAAAAACAATTGCTAGAGGAAGAAAAAATAGTTGACTTAGTAGCTGGGCCCGATGCTTATAGAGATTTACCTAATCTACTATCTCAGGTTGATGGAGGGCAAAAAGCAGTAAACACAATACTATCCAGAGAAGAAACGTATGCCGATATTAACCCTGTTCGGTTAAATTCCAATGGTGTTTCGGCCTTTGTATCAATAACCAGAGGTTGCGATAATATGTGTACCTTTTGCGTTGTACCCTTTACACGAGGGCGAGAACGAAGCAGAGACCCTGAATCCATTATAATTGAAGTAAAAGAGCTGATTGCCAATGGGTATAAAGAAGTAACACTTCTAGGGCAAAATGTTGATTCTTATAAATGGTCGCCCAATCAGGAATTAAAAGGAAAAGCACAAATTGAAAAAGCAAATGAAGTTGATGTAGTTGTGTTCTCACAATTGCTCGAAAAAGTGGCTAAGGTAAGTCCAACCGTTAGAGTACGATTCTCAACGTCTCACCCAAAAGACCTTACAAACGAAGTGCTTTACGTGATGAAGCGCTATGAAAACATCTGCAACAACATTCATTTACCAGCACAGAGTGGAAGTACACGTATTCTGGAACTAATGAACAGAACCTACACACGAGAGTGGTATATGGAAAGAATTGATGCGATACGATCGATTCTTGGAGAAGATTGTGGCATTTCGTCTGATATGATGACTGGGTTTTGTACGGAAACAGAAGCGGATCAAAAAGACACCTTGGATTTAATGGATTATGTAAAATTTGATTTTGCCTATATGTTTTTTTATTCCGAACGACCTGGCACCCATGCCGCAAAAAAATTAACAGACGATGTACCTTCGGAGGTAAAAAGTATCAGGCTAAGCGAAATAATAGCCAAACAGAGAGAACACTCTCTATTCAGGAATAAGTTAAATGTGGGTAAAATTGAACAAGTCCTTATTGAAGGGTTTTCAAAACGATCGAACAATGATTTTAATGGCAGAACCAATGCCAACAAAGTAGTTATTTTTCCTGTAGAGGATTACAAAATTGGTGATTACGTAGATGTATTAATAACAGATTGCACATCTGGTACTCTTATTGGAAAAGCAGTAAAACAAGAAATAGCCTAAAATGAACGAATCAGAATTACTAAGAATTAAACAACGATTTGGCATTATTGGCAATTCGCCTCTACTAAACCATGCATTAGAAGTAGCTATGCAAGTAGCCCCTACAGATATGACGGTACTAATTACAGGCGAAAGTGGTAGTGGTAAAGAATCTTTCTCAAAAATAATACACCAACTAAGTGCTAGAAAGCACGGTTCTTTTATAGCTATAAACTGTGGAGCCATACCAGAAGGCACCATAGACTCTGAACTGTTTGGGCACGAAAAAGGTTCGTTTACAGGTGCTATTGATGCTCGTAAAGGGTATTTTGAAGTTGCCAATAAAGGAACTATTTTCTTAGATGAAATCGCAGAGCTCCCACTAAGTACTCAAGCCAGACTATTAAGAGTATTAGAGGTTGGTGAGTTTATTAAAGTAGGCGCCTCCAAAGTGCTAAAAACAGATGTACGCGTAGTAGCTGCCAGTAATGTGGCGTTAGAAGATGCTGTTCAAAAAGGTAAGTTTAGAGAAGACCTTTATTACCGATTAAGTACAGTGCCTATTTTTGTGCCTCCTTTGCGAGACCGTGGTTCTGATTTAGAACTCATTTTTAGAAAATTTGCAGGCGATTTTAGCGAAAAGTATAAGACAAAGCCTCTTAAGCTTACTCCTGAAGCGGTTGAGGTTTTACATAGCTTTAACTTTCCAGGAAATATTAGGCAGCTAAAAAACATTGTTGAGCAAATGTCGGTACTTGAACTCGAAAAAATTATTCGGCCAGATGTAATGCGCAAATACTTGCCTACCTCAAAGAGTAATTTTCCCGTACTTTATAAAGGCAATAACGAAAACGAAAGTGTATCTGAAAGAGACTTGTTATATAAAGTTCTTTTCGACCTTAAAAATGATGTTACAGATTTAAAAAAACTAGTAAGCGAGATTATTGAAAATGATGGCAATATTCATCCTAATATGGTTAGCGACCATAAACAATTGCTAAATAGTGATACTGCTCATCAAATTCAAGAACCTCCACAAGTTGAACCCAGCAGTACCCCGTATGTTATCGATGTTCCTAATAACACGCCTCCCAGTACAGCTGACTATGAACAAGTCGAGAAAATAGAAGATATTTCGCATGAGTTAGAAGATGACGATTCATTATCTATTGAGAAAAAAGAAAAGGAGCTGATAATCAAAGCTTTACGAAAGAATAATAATAAACGAAAATATGCGGCACAAGATTTGGGTATATCCGAACGAACTTTGTACCGAAAAATAAAACAATATGATGTGTAAAGGAAAATCTCTAATTATTGGCCTATTATTATTTACTCCCATTGCTATTGGTACATCCTGCGGTGTTTATAGCTTAACAGGCACTACCATTACCGCTGAAACGTTATCAATTCAAACATTTTATAACGATGCCAATAACGGGCCCGCCAATTTAGCAGTTACATTTACTGATAACTTAAGAGATTATTACCAGCAAAACACAAGCCTCTCCCAAGTAACAAATGACGGAGAATTGCAAATAGAAGGGTCTGTAACAGGGTATAGGCTTTCACCCGTTGCTCCTTCAGCTGCAACAAGCGACCAAATTAACGACCAAGCTGACCTTACCCGTTTAACCATTACCGTTAAACTTGATTTTATTAATTTAGAAGATGAAGAACAGAGTTTCACAGGTAAAACCTTCTCATTTTATGCTGATTTCGACAATAATTTGGGGTTAACGGCTGTTGAATCTCAGTTAATAAATGAGATTTATGATCAAATTATCCTAGATATATTCAATGCTACCGTTGCCAATTGGTAATTTTTTTATAGCTTTACTTTGAGGAAAACACCTCAAGTCAATAATATCAACTGTTTGTGAAAAAGGAACGCTTCAAGGAAATTGTTAGCAATTATTCATCTACTTCGGATGAAATAAAATCGTTGAAAAAATTAGCAGATGATTATCCTTTTAGCCAAATAATACATTTACTGTTAGCTAATTCATCTAAAAAAAATAGTACTCAAGACTATAAGCCAAGCCTTACAAATGCGGCTTTTCATACAACTGATAGGAGTATTTTAAAGAGCTTAATTGAGAATAATTTAGTTCCAAGCGAAGTTGAAAACAAAACTTTAGCAGTAAAAACACAAGAACCCACAACCCTTCAAACGAGTAATCCTTTAAAACCTAAAGCAAGTACCAAAGTTACTCCTACAAATTCCGATCAATTGGTTGAGAATGTTCTTAAAAACTTAGAAAAACTCCAAAAAATAAAAAAAGAAGCAGCTATTTGGTTGGAAAACAGGCCTGAAAAGAAACAAGTTTTGGCAAAAAAAACAGTTGCAAAAGCAAAACCTAAAAAAAAAGTAGCAAAGCCTAGTGCACAGTCAAAAATTATTGAAAAATTTATAAAAGAAGAACCCAGTATAACTAAAAACAGCAAGCCATTGAACGAGAAAGAAGATATGGCAGTGAATAGTGGTAAGATGAGAGATGACGTAATTAGTGAATCATTAGCCAAAATTTTTGTTAAACAAGGCAAGATTGAGAAGGCTATTGATATTTATAAAAAATTAATTTGGAAGTTTCCTCAAAAAAAGACGTTATTTGCAGCTCAAATTGAAAAATTAAAGAAAAAGTAATGCTATTATTTGTATTAATTCTTATCCTAATATCTGCTGTCTTACTTATATTAGTTGTGCTGGCGCAAAACCCTAAAGGGGGTGGTTTATCCAGCCAATTTGGAGGCTCTGGAGCTAGTAATATTATTGGAGTAAAAAAGACAAGCGATCTTCTTGAAAAATTAACTTGGGGTTTTGCTATTGCTATTGTTGTATTAAGTTTAGGATCAAAAACCTTAATGCATTCATCTTCGGCTACGGAAGAACTTAGCCCAAATTTAGAAAGAGCTGGTGAGCAACAAATATTACCGCCTGCATTAGATGCTCCAGTAGATAATAGCGATGCCACACCTTTAGAAGAAGAGCCAGCAACAGAAGAATAATATTCTTCTTATAAAATATTATTAGGGGCTTTTGCCCCTTTTTTTATGTCAAAACTTAAGTAATCAAACAGGTTAAACTGCAATAATGTCATAATTACGCTTTGGCACATTAAATGATAATAAGGAACCGAACAAAAATTGAGTTTAATTAAAATTTATATAAAATGTCTAAAGTAAAAATAACACCATTAGCTGATAGGGTTCTTGTATTGCCTGAAGCAGCAGAGGAAAAAACAGCCTTTGGAATCATTATTCCTGATACCGCTAAAGAAAAACCTCAAAGAGGAACTATTGCTGCAGTTGGTAAAGGTAAAGTTGATGAGCCAATGACTGTAAAAGTTGGAGACACTGTTCTTTACGGTAAATACTCTGGTACCGAACTTAATGTAGAAGGTACTGACTATTTAATGATGAGAGAGTCTGACATTTTAGCAATTGTTTAAAACTAAAAATATTAATTAAAAAATTATGGCAAAAAATATAGTATTCGAAAGTGAGGCTAGAGGGCAATTAAAAGCAGGTGTTGATGCATTGGCCAATGCAGTTAAAGTAACACTAGGACCCAAAGGTAGAAACGTAATTATCGACAAAAAATTTGGTGCACCTTCTATTACTAAAGATGGTGTTTCTGTGGCAAAAGAAATTGACCTTAAAGATCCTGTTGAAAACATGGGAGCTCAGTTGGTGAAAGAAGTGGCTTCTAAAACTGCTGATGATGCAGGTGACGGAACTACTACTGCAACTGTGCTGGCACAAGCGATCTATGGTTTTGGTATTAAAAACGTAGCAGCCGGTGCCAACCCAATGGATTTGAAAAGAGGAGTTGACAAAGCAGTGGAGGCCGTAATTGCCGATCTTGAAAAACAAGCTAAGCATATAACCAACAGCAATGAAATTGCACAGGTAGCTTCTATTTCTGCTAATAACGACCAAACTATTGGCAAAATGATTGCCGATGCAATGGATAAAGTGGGCAAAGATGGTGTTATTACCGTTGAAGAAGCCAGAGGTACTGAAACTGAAGTTAAAACAGTAGAAGGCATGCAGTTTGATAGAGGATACCTTTCTCCATACTTCGTGACCAATACCGACAAAATGGAAGCCGAAATGGAAACTCCATACATTCTTATCTACGACAAAAAGATTTCTTCGATGAAAGAATTGCTTCCTGTATTAGAAACAGTTTCTCAAACAGGAAAGCCTTTGGTAATTATTTCTGAAGATGTTGACGGTGAAGCCCTAGCTACATTGGTTGTTAACAAAATTAGAGGAACTTTAAAAATTGCTGCTGTTAAAGCTCCTGGTTTTGGAGATAGAAGAAAAGAAATGTTAGAGGATATCGCTATTCTAACAGGAGGTACTGTAATTTCTGAAGAAAGAGGTTATAAGCTTGAAAATGCTACCATAGATTACCTTGGTACAGCTGAAAAAATATTGATTGATAAAGACAATACAACCATCGTAAATGGTGCTGGTAAAAAAGCTGATATTACTGCTCGTATTAAGCAAATTAAACAGCAAGTAGAAAACACTACATCTGATTACGACAAAGAAAAACTTCAAGAGCGTTTAGCTAAGCTTTCTGGTGGTGTAGCCATTCTTTACATTGGTGCTGCCACTGAAGTAGAAATGAAGGAAAAGAAAGACCGTGTGGATGATGCTTTGGCCGCTACTAGAGCAGCTGTGCAAGAAGGTGTTGTTGCTGGTGGTGGTGTAGCCTTTATCAGAGCAATTGCTTCGTTAGACAAGGTTAAAACCTCTCACCCTGATGAAATTACTGGCGTTAATATTATTCGCCAAGCTATTGAGTCTCCTTTAAGAACGATTGTAGAAAATGCAGGACTTGAGGGTTCGGTAATTGTACAAAAAGTAAAAGAAGGTAAAGATGATTTTGGTTATAATGCTAAAGATGATAAATACGAAAATTTGATTGCTGCGGGTGTAATTGACCCTAAAAAGGTAACTCGATTAGCATTGGAAAATGCTGCATCTATTGCTTCGCTTCTATTAACAACTGAGGTTGTAGTAGCAGATGAGCCAATGGATGAAAGTGCACCTGCGATGCCTCCAATGGGCGGTGGCGGCATGCCTGGCATGATGTAATAAAATATCTATCATTTTATTTTATTAAAAAAGCTTCTCTTTACAGAGAGGTTTTTTTAATTATATGGCATTCTGAACCCTAAAATTTACGTGGTTACTTAGGGCTTGCTGAAAAAGTCCCAAGTGCGTTAGATACGAGCAGGCAAAGCGAAGATGTATAAGAATACTTCGAGCTGAAGCCTGTGAAGTAGATGACGTGCCTGGGACTAACAAAATTTTACTAAATTAAAATTTACTAAAATTAACAGGTGCAAGGGTTTTAGCCAATTTTGGTTAAAACCCTTGCACTTTATTAGCAGTTAACTACTGTAATTCCCTAATAAACCTTCATTTATGTGTTTTTCAGCAAGCCCTACTTATCTTAGTATAAAACTTTTTTATAGGGTTACCCATTTAAGTCTCAAACCATTGATATTCTACAATTTGCAAAACACTCAACCTAGTTGGGAAATTTCCCAAAAATTGCGATTCAGTAGATTGAAGTCAGTTTCAGAATATAATTTCTGCGCTTTAAATGGGTAACCCTACTTTTTTATACTAATTATGAATCTACTTAAATCTTGTTTATGGTTTGTTGCTCTTTCCTCCGCTATATTTTCTTGTAAAACATTAATAACTAATGATGTAAACTCACCTAATGGCAAAATAGCTGTTTCTACATTTATAAATAAACAGGGAAAAATAGGGTACAAAGTATCTTTTAATGATAAAACAGTAGTGGATACTTCCTATCTGGGATACATAATTAATGATAGTATATCTTTAATAGAAAATTTAACGTTAGATTCTACCTCTGTATTAAGCTTTGAAGAAACATGGGAACGACCCTGGGGCGAATCAAAATATGTGCTTAATAAGTATAACCAACTTACCCTCCATCTATCTACCAACAATTCGGCTCCCATTAATTATAAAGTAACATTTAGAATTTTTGATGATGGCATAGCTTTTCGCTATAAAATCCCGAAACAAGCTAATTTAGATAATATCCAAATTAATAATGAACTGACTGAATTTCGTTTGGCAGATGATTTAACTGCCTGGTGGATTCCGGCAGACTGGGAATCGCATGAGCATTTATGGACAAAATCTAAATTGTCCCGGATAGATGCGGCACCAAAGCGAAACCACCCCAATTTAAGCTGCACATTAATACCCGATGCTCTTGCAGTAAATACTCCCCTAACCTTGCAAGGCAATGGGTACTACTTAAGTGTTCATGAGGCAAGTCTGGTAGATTATGCAGAGATGACACTGCATGTGGATGCGGATAGTCATACACTAACGAGTGCACTGGTTCCCTGGCCTGATGGCATCAAAGTTAAAACAAAATCTCCTATGAAAAGCCCATGGAGAACCATTCAAATTGTAAAAGAAGCGAGTGAGCTAATCTCATCTAACCTTATAGTAAACCTAAACGAGCCCAATAAAATAGCTAATACTGATTGGATAAAACCTGCTAAGTATTTGGGTATTTGGTGGGAAATGCATATTGGTAAAAGTTCCTGGGCTCCTACCTGGAATAACCCTGGTGCAACTACCGAAAACGCAAAAAAATACATTGATTTTGCTTCAGAACATAATATAGATGCCGTATTGGTGGAAGGATGGAATAAAGGTTGGGAAAACTGGCTGGATACAGCCACTCAAATATTTGATTTTGTAACCCCTTATCCCTACTTTGATATTGATGAGATAATACGATATGGAAAAAGTAAGGGTGTGCAACTAATAGGTCATCACGAAACTTCAGGAGATGTGGCATCATACGATTTATTAATGGATAGTGCGTACTCCTTCTATAATAAAAAGGGTGTTTCTTACATAAAATCAGGTTATGTGGGTAGTATTACCCCTAAGCAATATCATCATAGCCAATGGATGGTGAATCACTACCAAAGAGCGGTAAGCAAAGCAGCCGATTATAAAATGATGTTGGATGTGCATGAGCCAATAAAAGCAACGGGGTTGAGGCGCACTTGGCCAAACCTTCTATCTCGTGAGGGACTTAGAGGACAAGAGTTTAATGCCTGGAGCGAAACGAATCCTCCTTCGCATACCGTAATAATTCCTTTTACTCGTATGCTGGGTGGCCCGATTGATTTTACGCCCGGGATTTTCAATATCAAATTCAATGAGTATAAAACTAATAAACAGGTAAATACAACTCTGGCCAAGCAACTTGCCCTGTATGTTGTACTATATAGCCCTGTACAAATGGCAGCTGATTTACCTGACCATTATGAAAAACACTTGGATGCCTTTAAATTTATTGAAAATGTTGCTGTTAATTGGGAGCAAACTAAAATATTAAATGCTTCTATTGGAGAATATATTACCATAGCCAGACAAGAAAGAGGTAGTAAAAACTGGTTTATTGGCAGCATCACTAATGAAGATAGTAGAGAATTTGAATTGCCTCTGGATTTTTTGGAAGAAGGCACTTACAGAGTAATAATGTATGCTGATGCACCGGATGCACATTGGAACAACAATCCGGTTGATTATAAAATAACATCTACAACTTTAAACAGAGAGGATTTTTTAAAATTAGTATTAGCACCAGGAGGAGGAGCGGCTGTTTCCCTAATTTATAAAGGAAAGTAATTAGCAAATGATAAATTGGAAGTTCATAGTAGCAGCACTCATTCTAGCTCAAATTATGTTATTCCTGGTTATTACTTCAAAGGCTCAAGCGAGATATGACATTTATCTGGCAGATACATTATTAATAGAGCATGATTTCGTTCTTAAAGAACTCCCGGCATTTATTGATAGCACAAACCAACTCTCTTTTAATTCAATACTAACTAAGTATTCCAACAAATTTGGAATTGATACTACCTATACAAAAAATGACTATGACGTAAATTCAACTTATTGGGTAAGACTTAACATTAAGAACAATCCACAAAGCCAGCGAATTTGGATCATTGAATTTTTTGACCAAACAATAGATAGTATTTCCATTTTCAATCCTACCTCCGATGGATTCTATAAGGAATCCAAAATGGGGGATCAGTTATTATTTAGTCAAAGATCATTAAAACACAAAAATTTCCTGTTTGTAATTGATAATAAGGATGATACAATTAGTAGCTATTACTTTAAAATAAACTCAACTAACAGAGCCGATGTACGCATTGTAGTTAGAAGTCTTAATCGGTTTATTTATTACTCTTTAAATGAGTACTTTATCTTCGGGTTTTTCTATGGTTTAATATTTATTATAAGTATCTATAATTTACTTCTTTTTATTGCAATAAAAGAGAGGAAATATATCCTCTACACATTTTATTTATTAAGTGTAGCCATTTATGCTATGTGCACCGATGGTATTGCATTTCAATACCTATGGCCTAACCATCCAATCTGGAACCAGTATGCTTCTGGTATTTCCATATTTATGGTGATAATATTTGCTTTACTATTTACAAAACTCTTTTTAAATACAAAGAAAATTGCTTCTGGTATTGATACATTATTAAAAATTACAATTATCGCGAGAGTTTTCTTATTTCTATATGCCATATTTTTTTCAACAGAAACCTTCGATAATCGATTTATTGAAATACTACCAATAAGCGTAATGCTATTTTCAAGTGTAGTAATACGAAATAAAGGTTATAAACCTGCCCGCTTTATGGTAATTGCTTATGGGCTTTTAATGATTGGTATAATTATTAAATCGTTGGTTTATGCAGGCCTTTTTCCATTTTCGATAACTACAAATTATAGTTTGAGGATTGGGTTTATTCTCGAAATGTTGTTCTTAACGATAGCTCTTGGAGATAGAGTTCGCATACTCAAAGAAAATCGAGATCAGGCACTTCGTGAGATAATAAAAGAACATGAAATTAATTCGAAATTACTCGATAAAGTGAACAGCGAATTAGAATCAAAAGTAACAGAAAGAACTATTGAATTGGATAAGAAAAACCATTTATTGGAAGATTCAAACGATAAATTGATTTCACAGGCCAAAGAAATTCATCAAATTAATAATGTACTCGATCTAGACAATTGGAAACTAAAAAACAATTTAAAAAATGTTGTACAAGATCGTCTTTTTAATAAATATCTCACCTATGATGAATTCAAAAGTGTCTTCCCAGATCATCTCGCTTGTTATCGGTACTTAGAAAAAAGCAAATGGGCTGATATATATGCTTGTAAAAAATGTAACAACAAAAAATATTCATCTGCTGCGGCAAGTTTTGCTCGTAGATGTAGCAAATGTGGTTATAATGAATCAATTACAGCATTTACCATTTTCCATGGAATTAAATTTCCAATAGAAAAAGCATTTTACATTACGTTTAGGGTTACAAGAGGTAGAAAAGATTTTACCTTAGATGAACTAGCACAAACATTAGATTTAAGAAAAAATACGGTTTGGAAATTCAAACGAAAAGTGGAGCAAGTAATCAAAAATGATCCTCGCCAACGTGATAATTACCAAATTATGGATGAATTCGTTCCTGATGCTAAGGGTTAAAATTGAAGACAATCCTTAGATTATTATAATAATTTAACCCTTAATTTTATATTGTGTTTAAAGCGCAATAAATTATAATAGAGCAGCAATATAAGCCTTTTATGTACTATAATTATTGATTTTATTGTGCAATATTTTATGCATTAAATGGGCAATTTCTATCGGAATTATCGCAGCTTTCCTTGTTTTATTTCTTGTTTCTATTTATCAGTGCTTAACATTACTAACGCCAAGTACAAGAAAAACCTATGTGTAAAACACCCATTATTCGCAATCTTGTAGATTACAAGCTACCTAATGTCTCTGCTGAAATCAAATACGCACAGTCGTTTCTTTTTCTTTTATTTTTTCTAGTAGTTAGCATTACTTCATTTAGCCAAACCAAGAATATAAAAGGTAGTGTAAGCGATGCAATTACCTCTGAACCTCTTCCAGGTGCCTATATCCTTATTAAAAATAGCGATGTTGGAGCTGTATCAGATATGGACGGCAACTTTACTATTCAAGCTTCACCAAAAGACACCTTGGTTTTTAGCTATATAGGCTACTTAACACAAGAGTTTATCGCTGGTAATCTTACCACACTAACCATTTTGCTTAAAGAAGACCTTAAACAGCTAGATGAAATTGTTGTTATTGGTTATGGTTCTGTTAAAAAAAGTGATTTAACAGGATCTGTTACATCTATTAAAAGTGCAGAGCTTATTAAATCCCCAGCTTCTGACCCTGTTGCATCTATGCAGGGAAAAGTAGCCGGTCTTCAAATTTTAACAGATGGAAACCCTGGATCCGATTCCTATGTTAGGCTTAGAGGTATAAATACATTAAATGATAATAGAGTATTATATGTGGTTGATGGCGTAATAATTGATGGTGGAATCAGTTTTTTAAATAATCAGGACATTGAATCCATAGAAGTACTTAAAGATGCATCAGCTAAAGCAATATTTGGTACTAGGGGAGCAAATGGAGTAATAATTGTTACAACCAAGCAATCTTCTGGTGAAGCTCGGTTCAACTTTTCGGCCGACTATGGTGTAGAAAAAGTGGCGAACCAATTAAACCTTATGTCGGGTCCAGAGTTTGCAACCCTAATAAATGAGGTAGCTCCAGGCACTTATAATAACATTAGTGCATTACCGGATATTGACTGGCAAAGTTTAGTGTTTGAGGATTGGCAGCCTATTCAAAACTATACCCTATCAGCCGCAGGTTCGGCCGATAAATTTAATTACTATATTTCAGGTGGATATTTCAAACAAAAAGGGGTTATCCCTAAATCTGACTTCCAAAGGGTTTCGCTAAAGCTAAATACTTCCTATCAGGTAAAAGAATACCTCAAAATAGGGAGCAATCTTACTGGCATTACCACCAACAAAAAAAATGCTCCCGGAGTTGTTAATCCTACTTATTGGGCTTGGCCAATTAACGAACCCTTTAATAGTAACGGATCTTTTGCAGAAGTAATGGGTGCTGGCAATCCACTTGCTGCAATAGAATATACC
>Ga0256834_1001993_pt1 | contig 13286 bp, 18 predicted proteins | sample 4281140metaG_FD_190536 | JGI IMG/M metagenome (GOLD analysis project Ga0256834, IMG submission 190536) | Hydrothermal vent microbial communities from East Pacific Rise, Pacific Ocean - 4281-140 | ecosystem: Environmental > Aquatic > Marine > Hydrothermal vents | place: Pacific Ocean: East... | reverse complement strand
GTTGAAGCGGTGAAGAACTCGCTGAAGCCGAAAACTGCAATCGTCGAGGGTGAGCTGGTCGCCGTTGGTGAGAACGGCCGTCCGAGGCCCTTCCAGTACGTTCTGAGGAGGTTCAGGCGGAAGTACAACATCGATGAGATGATTGAGAAGATTCCCCTCGAGCTGAACCTCTTCGACATGCTCTACGTCGACGGCGAGAGCCTCATCGACACGAAGTTCGTCGAGAGGAGGAAGAAGCTCGAGGAGAGCGTTGAGGAAAGCGAGAAGATAAAGCTTGCGGAGCAGCTGGTGACAAAGAAAGCCGAGGAAGCAGAGGAGTTCTACAAGAGAGCCTTGGAGCTTGGACACGAGGGGCTTATGGCAAAGCGCCTTGACGCCGTCTACGAGCCAGGAAACCGCGGGAAGAAGTGGCTGAAGATTAAGCCAACGATGGAGAACCTCGACCTCGTAATCATAGGCGCGGAGTGGGGCGAGGGAAGGCGTGCTCATCTGCTAGGTTCCTTCCTCGTTGCCGCCTACGACCCTGAAACCGGCGAGTTCCTGCCCGTTGGAAAGGTCGGCAGCGGCTTCACCGACGAGGATTTGGTCGAGTTCACGAAGATGCTCAAACCGCTCATCGTTAGGGAAGAGGGTAAGTTCGTCGAGATACAGCCGAAGGTCGTCATCGAGGTTACCTACCAAGAGATACAGAAGAGCCCGAAGTACAAGAGCGGCTTCGCGCTCCGCTTCCCGCGCTACGTTGCATTGAGGGAAGACAAAAGCCCGGAGGAAGCCGACACGATAGAGAGGGTCGCCCAGCTCTACGAGTTCCAGGAGAAGTTTAAAGCGAAGAAGTAAAGCCGCTTTCAAAGGACTTCAGCCTTTCCTCGATTATCCTCCTCGCGTAGTAGTAGGCGAACCTGAACGAGGCTTCCGAGGCCCTGTAAACGTACATCAGAACGCCCAGGGAGACGATTGCCATAACCCCTGCAACTGGGCCGGCACCGGCCAGCAGGAGCATCGCGGGGGCGTCGTAGAGGCCGTGTATCAGCGCCGCCTTGAGGTAGCCGAGAACTGGGTCGCCCGTAAGGGCCAGTTCGAGGGCTATCGCCGTCCAGACCACGTGGTAAGCTATGACTATCAGCCTCACGAAGGCACCTATAGGGTTGCCGCTGAAGAAGAGGAGCAGGAAGTAGCCGATACCCTCAATTATTCCAAAGGCCAGGGCGGTCTTGATTGTGAGGTTCCAGCGGTAGAGCTTGCTCTCACCGGTCTTGACGAAGTAGGGAATCAGCTTCGCACCTTCTTCAACCGGGCCGACGATGAGGGCGAGGATTGCAAAGGCCATCGCACTCCCCCAGAAGGCGTAGAGGACGGCACCCTCAACGGCCATGGCGACGAGAACGGCCAAAAAACCCCATGCAAACCCCCTTGGGAGGGACACCATCGGCATTACCCTGTCGGTTTCGGAAAGCCACGAGAGCGTCCTTATGAAAACCCCGAGGCCAATCACCACCGCAGCGAACAGGTAGAGCAGAACCAAAAGCTCTCCGACCATGCCACCACCTCTTAACTTTCTGCAGTGGTATTTTTAAGCGTTCTCTCCCAGAGTTTTTTGACAGGGATGTGTTAAAATTCTAAAGAGGCAACGCTTTTATACGCAGGTGAATTTACACCGATGGTGGTAGCTGTGGAAAAGGGTGAAAAACTCATCGAGGCTTTCTTCAGGGAGAGAGCAGTTCTCTTCGGGCACTTCATCCTGACGTCCGGAAAGGAGAGCGACTACTACATCAACGTCAAAAAGCTCATCACGGAACCCGAGGTGCTCGGCCTGATAGCTAGGCTCATGAAGGAGAAGGCAGAGGAGCTTGGCATAGAGTTCGACCGCGTTGCCGGGCCGGAGCTTGGGGCGGTTCCCATAGCAACGGCACTCTCGCTCGAGACCGGGAAGCCCCTCGTTATCGTCAGGAAGAAGCCGAAGGGACACGGAACCGGAAGCCTGGTAGAGGGAGAAGTGAAGCCGGGCGACAGGATTCTCCTCGTAGAGGACGTTACTACAACGGGAGGGAGCGTCCTCCGCTCAGCAAAGGTTCTTGAAGAACTCGGAGCGAGAATAGCCGCGGTTTTTGTGGTCATTGACCGGGAGGAAGGCGCCGCCGAGAACCTTAAGGATTACAGGTTCGTTCCCCTCCTGACGGTGTCACAGCTTTTTGAACGGAAGAAGGGAGCGAAGTAAAGCTTCCAGCCTCTCGAGCATTCCCCTTTTTCTTTTCCCAAAAATCCACTCGCCTATAACGTTTCCCGCCGAGACTATATCCCTTGAGGCCCTTGAACGGGGGGCGTAGCTCAGAACCGGCCGCCCCATGTTCTGGCTCTCGGGAACCTTCGGGTCGTACGAGACCACGCCGACGACCGGAACGCCGGCCTTCTCCTCAATGTACTCAACAAGCTCGTCAACTACGGGCCTGGACTCGCGGACCTTGTTTATCAGCACCCCCACCTTAAGGCCGTAGGCCTCACCGAGCGCCTTCAGTTTACCGACTTCGTTCTCGAGCATCCTCCCGAAGGAGTGAATCGGTCCGCGTTCGACCTCAACGATTATGAGCTGATACTTGGCCAGGCGGAACGTGGAAATCGTATCAAAGGGGATTCCCACAGGGGAGTCTATTATCGTCAGCTCGTACCTCCTCTGGGCCTCCCTGACGATTCGCCTGAGCCTTCCCTGGTCTATGTTCAGAACGTCGTAAAGCCTCGAACTGCCCGGAAGAATCTCAACGCCCGTCCTCACGTCCCGGTATATGGAGTCGAGGAGCCTTGGACTCCTCCCGCTGAGGAGGGTGTGTAAGTTGGTTCTGGGGTTGTATATACCGAAGTGGAAGGCCAGCTTGGGAAGGTACAGGTCGCCGTCAACGGCGAGGGTCTTGAACCCGAGGCCCGCAAAGTAGGCCGACAGGTTCGCCGTCATCGTGGTCTTTCCAGCCCCACCCCTGCCGGTAACAACTATCGATACCAAACCCTAACCCCCGGATGCTTTGATTAAAAGAAATTATTGAGGGAAGCTCAAATGTAGTCCTCAAGCGTCTTGGCTTTCACCATGATGGCCGCCTTGCCGCGGCCGTAGAAGACCTCAACGAGGCCCTCAGACTCAAGCTCCTTAACGGTTTTGAGCAGAGCCGGGGCGGGGGTTTCAAGCTCGGCGCTGAGCTTCTGGAGGGCAACCGCCCTCTTCTTCGTGGCCAAAACCTTGTAAACAACATCCTTGCGGCGCCCAAACATCAAGCCGGCACCAATAGTAGTACGTTCTCGGAGTAAATAAACCTTCCGTGGACAATTTTGGAGAAAGTTCAAATGGCCATCAATGGGCAGGTTTATAAGCCGGGGAGAGCATCGCCGACCATGATGGGCACCGTAGAGGGACTCAGTGATGAGGGCCTTGGAATCCTGAGGGAGGGCAACCGGACGATTCTCGTTCCCCACACCGCGCCGGGCGACGTGGTCGAGGTCAGAAGGTGGAGGAGGAAAAAGAAAAAGCTCATAGCGACCGACTTTAAGCTAATCGAACCCTCACCAATCCGAGTCGAGCCGGAATGCCCCTACTTCGGGAGGTGCGGCGGCTGTCTGCTCCAGCACCTGCCATATGAGGAACAGCTCCGCTTCAAGGCATCAAAGCTCTCAAAGTATCTCGGTCTTAATGTCAATGTTATACCTTCACCGAAGATATACGGCCACAGAAACAGAATTGATATCGTCATTTCGACAACAGGAATAGGGTTCAGGCGCTACGGGACGTGGTGGGAGGCGGTCGACATAGCCGAATGCCCGGTCTTTGGGGGGACCAGCGGAAAAGTCCTGAAGGCCCTGAGGGAGTTCATAGAGGACGAGGGACTTTCACTCTACGACATGAGAAAGAATAGGGGGTTTTTGAGATACGTAGTAATCCGTGAGGGGAAATTTACCGGCGAGCTCATGGTGAACCTCGTGACGAAGGAAGGAACGCTCCCGGAGTCGTTCCCCGACTACTTCCCCTTCGCGACATCGCTCTACTGGAGCGTTAACAGGAGCGATAGCGACGTTTCCTACGGCGACGTCGAGCGCTTCTGGGGCAGTCCCTTCATCCGCGAGAGGCTTGAGGACGTGGTGTACCTCATTCACCCCAACAGCTTCTTCCAGACGAACAGCCATCAGGCGGTAAACCTGCTCAGGGAAGTGGAAAAGCTCGTTGAAGGGGAGAGGGTTCTCGACCTGTACTCTGGAGTTGGCACCTTCGGGGTTTACCTCGCCAAGAGGGGCTTTGCCGTTGAAGGTGTCGAGATTAACCCCTTCGCTGTTGAAATGGCCAACAAGAACGCCGAGCTGAACGGGGTAAGCGCCCAGTTCAGGGTGGGGAGCGATAGGGACGTGGGGGACCTGTCAAAATACGACACCGTGATAGTCGACCCGCCGAGGGCGGGCCTCCATCCGAAGCTAATCCGGAAAATCTTAAAAGACGAACCGGAGAGGCTAATTTACGTATCGTGCAACCCGAAAACGCTCTCCGAAAACCTTTACAAGCTGAAGGAGAAATACAGGGTTGAACACGCCGTTGGCCTTGATATGTTCCCGCACACACCCCACGTCGAGGCCGTCGTTGGGTTGAGCAGGTTTGATGTTTAAACTCAAAAGACCGATACCTTAATAAAGGATTGGTGCGTAGTTAGAACTTAGGTGGTGAGGATATGTTAGATGAGAGGGATAGGGTTATACTGGATATGCTCACCAAGGACGCTAGAACCCCTTTCACAGAGATAGCGAAGGTGCTCGGCATAAGCGAGACAGCGGTTAGGAAACGAGTCAAGGCACTCGAGGAAGCCGGAGTCATAAAGCAGTACACGATAGTGGTTGACCCCGCAAAGCTCGGCTACAACCTCGTGAGCATAACCGGAATAGACACCAAGCCTGAGAAGATTTTTGAGGTAGCGAGCAAACTCAAGGAGTTCGACTTCGTGAGGCACATCTACCTCACGAGCGGCGACCACATGATAATGGCCGAGGTGTGGGCACGCGACGGAGAAGACCTGTCTGACATAATCTCAAACAAAATAGGAAGGATTGACGGCGTCCTTAAGGTCTGCCCCGCGATAATCCTAGAGAAGATGAAGTGAGCCTAAAGGATTCTCTTTTTTATTTTGAACACACTAATCTTCTAAAAGCTCATTCTTCAAGCTGTCGTTTAAGCATCAAAATCCCAAAAACAACCGTGTAGTTCTCACCCAAAAGGACTTCAAGAAGCGCTTAGAATTCTGGTGGTCCCGCGGCCCGGATTTGAACCGGGGACCTGCGGATCTACAGTCCGCCGCCACTCCCAGGCTAGGCTACCGCGGGACCCCACTGACCAGCCCGAAGGATTATCCCCGGGGCAGGTTTATAAATTTTTCCCTCCGAATATCGGCGGTGAGAAAAATGGAAGAGCCGATAACCGTCGCGGTCCCGCTCGCGAAGAGGATGATGAACGTAATGGTGAACAAAAAGCGTCTTCCAAGCGGAGATGAAGTCAAGGGATTTCTGAAGGAGCTCGGCCTTGAAGAGCTTTACACAGGAAAAGGAATGGCGCTCTTCAGGAGCAGGGACGTTGTGGCGCTTCTCTTCCCAAGGGATAGCTTGGTCGTTGATGTAATCCCATCGAGCGGGGAGGTGAGCGACGCGCTTGAGGTCATAGCGTACCACGACAGAAAGCTCAACTCGCTAATCCTTGAGATACTTCCGGCCAACGATATAGAATACGAGGGCAACATCGGCCTCGAACCTGTTATAGTGAACCTGGAAACGGGGGAGCTTGAGAGCAATCCCGTTCTGGGGGACTTTGAAGTGGAAAAGGACGGCGTCTACCTAGTCATCGACAGAGAAACCTTCGAGCGCTGGAAAGATACTGGAAACCTCGACACGTGCCCCCTCTGCGGCGGTGAGCTCGCGTGGCGCGGGGAAAAGGCCCTCTGTCTGGACTGCGGCTACGGTGTTAAGGTGAGGTGATTCTCATGACCCGAACGGCAAAACGCCAGCTCGTCCTCTACTCGAGAAAGGCACACGAGCGCGGTTTAACCGCCGCTTTCGGCGGGAACCTGAGCGTCCGCGTCGGGAATTTGGTGTTCATTAAGGCAACCGGAGCTGTGATGGACGAGATGACGGAGGAGCAGGTGGCGGTGATAGACCTCAGCGGAAACCAGCTCTCCAGCGTTAGGCCCTCCTCCGAGTACAGGCTTCACCTGGCCGTTTACAGGGTGAGGCCGGACGTTAGGGCAATAGCCCACCTCCACCCGCCGTACTCGATAGTTGCCTCGACCCTCCTCGAAGGCGAACTGCCGATAATAACGCCTGAGGCGGAAATCTACCTCGGGAGAATCCCGATAGCGCCGTTCAGACCGGCGGGAACCGAGGAGCTCGCGGAAGTAACGGCAGAAGCTTTGAAGGGTGCGGACGCGGTTCTGATGGCGAAGCACGGAATCGTGACCGTTGGAAAAAGCCTGAAGGAAGCTTTTTACAAGGCGGAGCTGGTCGAAGAAAGCGCCAAGCTCTGGTACCTGAGCAGGAAATGAGCGGAAAAATCAAAGGCTCACTTAACCTGCTCGAGGGCACCGAGAACCTCCCATATGATGGTCCTCGTGTGCATGGGCATGTTCGGGTCCTCGCTAATCTCCTCGAGAATGGCTATAGCATCGGCCGCCCTAACCGCGGGCTCCTTGCTCTCGTCGAGGAGAACCTCTATGGCCTGCTCGGCGGCGCGCCTTATGTTCCTGGGAACGACGGTGTCCTGAACGACCTGCTCCTTGAGAACCTGCACAATCTGCTGAATCAGCTCGCTCATTCTATCACCCCCTTATCCTAAAAAATTGTAACTAAAATCCTCTCGGCTTATCATAGACCTTCCCGGCTAAAAAGCTTTTCGGTCAATCGTCGAAACCTTAGTGTATAAACAGGTTCATCAATACCCTAATCTGCTTCCAAAAGAACACGAAAAAAGTCCGATAACCAGGTCTGTTTATCAAGGGTTTTCAGGGTTGTAAAAAAACTGTTTTTATATTCGCCCGAATATTAAACATTTTTTCAGGAAAAGCCTTATTAACGGAAAAATTTAACAAAAACACCGGTGATACCATGAACAGGAACTTTGTGCTTGCCGGTTTGATTGCAACCGTTCTTGTTTTGGCTGTCGGGGCCAGCGGTTGTGTTGGAACCCAGAGCACGCAGGAGAAAGTCCTCGTCGTCGGAACCAGCGCTGACTTTCCGCCCTTTGAGTACAAGGACCCGAAGACGGGCAACATAACGGGGTTCGATATAAGCCTGATAAAGCTGATAGCGAAGAAGATAGGCTACGACAAGGTGAAGATTGTTGACATGAACTTCGACTCGCTAATCCCAGCCCTCCAGGCCGGCAAGGTGGACGTCGTGATAGCCGGCATGACGATAACGCCGGAGCGCGAGAAGGTGGTTGACTTCAGCATTCCCTACTGGACCGCCGACCAGGCTGTCGTCGTCAGGAAGGATTCCAACATACAGATTAACTCGATTAAAGACCTCTACGGAAAGACCATCGGCGTTGAAACGGGAACCACCGGTGCGATATACGTCAAGGACCACGTCGGCAAGAACGCGACCATAAAGGAGTACAGCACCTACGTTGCGGCCCTTGAGGCCCTTCTCAACGGTCAGGTTGACGTTATAGTCCTCGACTCCCCCGTTGCCAACATGTTCGTCCACAAGTACCCGGTCAAGATAGCCTACACCATAAAGACCAACGAGCACTACGGAATAGCCGTCAGGAAGGGCAACACCAAGCTCCTCAACGAGATAAACCAGGCCCTGAAGGAGATTATGAACTCGCCTCAGTGGGAGCAGCTCATAAAGGAGTACTTCGGCAGCTGATTCTCTCCATTTTTTTGGAGGTGTTGAGATGGCAGTAACCGCCACGACCGTTCCGCTGGACGTAGCCCTCCGAATGCTTCTCAACGGGACGAAGATGACAATAACCCTGTCCCTGCTCTCGATAGGGCTTGGATTTCTGATAGGCCTTCCGGTGGCCCTGATGGAAACATACGGGAACAAAGCCCTGAAATACGCCGCCATGGTTTACGAGGGAACGATAAGGGGCATTCCCCTCCTCGCGATATACTTCATAATATTCTTCTCGATGCCAATTCTAATAGGCTTTGGACTCTCACCCTTCTGGGCGGCCGTCGTTGGTCTGGGAATCCGCTCCTCAGCTTACCAGTCCCAGATATTCAGGAGCGGTATTCAGGCTGTAGATGAGGGGCAGATTGAGGCGGGGCTTTCCCTCGGCATGTCAAAACTGCAGGTGATAAGGCACATCGTTTTACCCCAGGCCCTGCGCTTCAGCATCCCAGCCTGGATGAACGAGTACGTCATAGTCCTCAAGGACACCTCGATAGCCCTCGCCATAGGCATCGTCGAACTCACGAGGGAGGCAACTTACCTCGTCTCGGTTACTGCTGAACCTTTCCGCTACTACGGACTCGCTGCACTCTTCTACCTGGTTATGGTCCTCCCGCTCACGTATCTGGCCAACTACATGGGAAGGAAGTACGGAATAAAGGGAACAGGGGGAGCTTCAAATGTCAGGCTCTGATAGGGTTCTCGTGGTTAGGAACCTTACGAAGAAGTTCGGCGAAAAGCCCGTTCTGAGGGGAGTTTCCTTCGACGTTGAGAGGGGCGAAACAAAGGTCATAATCGGCCCGAGCGGTGCCGGGAAGAGTACACTCCTCAGGTGCATAAACAGGCTAATTGAGCCGGACTCAGGGGAGATAATCTTCAACGGGGAGAACATCCTGGAAAGGGGCGTGGACATAAGGAAGGTGAGGGCGAGGATAGGCTTCGTGTTCCAGCACTTCAACCTCTTCAAGCACCTCACGGCACTTGAGAACGTTAAGATAGGCCTTAAGGTCGTTAAAGGCCTGAGCGACGAGGAGGCCGAGGAGAAAGCCTACAAAGCCCTGAAGATGGTTCACCTTGAGGAGGACGCGTTCCACAAGTATCCGGCCCAGCTGAGCGGCGGTCAGCAGCAGCGCGTCGCCATAGCGAGGGCGTTGGCGATGGAGCCGGAGATAGTTCTCTTCGACGAGCCCACCTCAGCCCTGGACCCACAGCTCGCCGGTGAAGTGCTCGACGTTATGCGCGAGCTCGCGAAGAAGAAGGTGACGATGCTCGTGGTCACCCACGAGATTGGCTTCGCCCTCAACGCGGCCGACGAGGTGCTCTTCTTCTACGACGGCGTCATCTGGGAGAGGGGAACGCCGAAGGACATACTCTACAACCCAAAGAGGGACGAGACGAGGGAGTTCCTGAAGAGGATAGCGGACCTCTCAGTCTTCGGAGGGGAGTGAGATGGAGTACGGGAGCTTGATAGCGAGCCACCTGCTCAGCGGGCTGAGGGTCACGCTCGAACTGACGGTGGTCGGCTTTCTCGGCGGCTTCGCGCTCGGTCTCATACTGGCCATAGCGAGAACCTACGGGGGAAGGCCAGCGAGGTGGCTCTCAACGGCGTACATAGAGCTTATTCGAGGAACGCCAATGCTGCTCCAGCTCTACATCATAGGCTTCGGCCTGCCGCTCCTCATCAGGCACTACTTTCCGAACTTCGTCATGAATCCAACCGTCGCGGCGGCGCTCGGAATAATGCTCAACAGCGCCGCCTATCAGGCGGAGTACATAAGGGGCGCCTTCAACTCCATCGACTACGGCCAGATTGAAGCGGCGGTCTCGCTGGGAATGTCGAAGTGGCAGATAATAAGGCACGTAACGTTTCCGCAGGCCTTCAGAATAATGCTCCCCAGCTGGACGAACGAGATGGTCTACCTGCTCAAGTACTCCTCGCTGGCGATGCTTCTAGCAGTCCCGGAGCTGATGTACCAAGCGAGCGTCGTTGCGTCGGAAACGTTCCTCTACGCCCAGATATACCTGCTCGTGGCGGTGATTTACCTCGTCTTCGCGACGCTGATAATCCAGGCGATGAGGGTCGTCGAGATGAAGCTCCACATACCGGGGGTTACAACGATAAAAAGGTGAGGCGTCAGTACTCGACGCCCTTCCTCGCTATTATTCCCCTCTGGTATGGGTGCTTTACCTCCCTCATTTCAGTGACGTAATCGGCAAGCTCGAACAGCTCCTCTGGGCAGTAGCGGCCGGTGAGGACGAGTTCGGTGTGGGGCGCCTTGTTCCGTATCAGCTCCTTGACATCCTCAACATCGAGCATGTTGAAGCCCAGGGCAACGCAGATTTCGTCGAGTATCACCAAATCCCACTCACCGCTTGAGACCAGCTCCTTCGCCCTCTCAAGGGCCTTCTTTGCGGCCTCGATGTCTTCCTCGCTCGGCTTGCCGTGAACGAACCTTGGCAAACCGAAGGACTCTATCAAGGCCCCGCACTCCGCTATCTTAACCTGCTCCCCGTAAGCTTTGGGCGCCTTCATGAACTGGAGTATGGCGACCCTGCCTCCCCGCCCGAGCATCCTGACGGCCAGGCCGAATGCGGCGGTGGTCTTTCCCTTGCCGTTCCCGGTGTAGATGTGAACCAGTCCGAGCTTTTCACGCCACGACATTTGGCTCCACCGGGATAAGTTATCCAGTCCGCTTATAAACTTCGCCGCAAAACCGTTAAAAGACTGAACCGCGGAGTGGAAGTGTATGGCAGGGATTACGTCCCTTGGATACCTTCTCAGGGACTTAACGGTGTTCGTGCTGTCCTTTGCGATAGTTCTGATGCTCCTGGCAGTCGAAAAGAACATAAAGCGAAACCTGAGGGCGAGATACTTCTCAAGGGTCTTCGACCTGCTGCTCGGGGCGTTTCTCCTCATAGTCATAGCCGAGTTCATAGGGGTGCTCATGAGAACGTCCCTTCTCTACGGAAACTCCGAATACGCCCTTCTGAGGTCCGTGCTCCTGACGGTAAGCGGCGTCCTGCTCTTTGTGTCCTCGGTTATGGTTTACATACCCTTCGCCAGAGGAAAGTACGTGGTCGTCCCCATCGCCACTGAACCTTCGGGGGAGTTCATGCCTGGAGGCTACTGGGGAAGTGAGGAGGACACCGAGAGGCTCTTCGTTGAGCTTACAAAGCACAGGCACCTGCCGGGGATTGCGATAACGAGAGACCCGCCCGAGGTGTTCAGAAAAAGACTCGGACTTAGAATCGTCCCGGTAATATGGGTCTCAAAGGTAAAGCACCCCGACGCAGTCGCACCCACGAGGCTTCCCTACCTGCTGGAAACCCTGAGGGCCTTTCTCGAATCCACGGAGCTTGACAAGGTCATCCTGATAAACTGCGTTGAATACTCAATCCTTGAAAACGGCCCGGAAAGTGTTTTGAAATTCATCGCGAGTCTGAGAGACCTTGCAACTCTCCACAGGGGAATCCTCCTCATATCCCTTGACTGGGAAGCCCTGGATGAAAAGATGTTCAGCATGTTCACGTCCGAATTGGAGCCCGTTGAAGAGCTGGAGAAAAGCCTGTCGGAGTGATTGCCTTCTGGGGCCGGGGCCGGGATTTGAACCCGGGCTAGGGGATCCACAGTCCCCTGTGCTGACCAGGCTACACCACCCCGGCCACGTCCAGCTTAAGCTTTTGGGTTAGCTTTATAAAGTTTTCGTCAGATACCGCGAGAGAAGGCAGAAGATTCGGTATTGGGCCGAAATTGGGGCGTAAACACAACCAAACCCAAATTAAAAACACCGCCGGGGGCTGAGGGATGAAGGCAAAGCGTGAAGCGCTGGTCAGTCTCTTCACGGCGATGAGAGAGGGCAAGGTTGATGAGGATATAATAGACCTCCTCTTGCTCATCAACTCCATCAGGGGAATCTACACGACGAGCTCGTGCTCCGGCAGGATAGGAATCATTGAGGAGCCAGCTTTAGGAGCAAAACCCCTGAGCAGGTGGCTGATTAAGGTTCACCGCGAGATTACGTTTGAGGAAGCGAAAGAGGCCCTTGAGAGAGCGAGGGAGGGCCTGATTTTCCTTAAAAGCCAGCCCCCGATTTTTCACGTCGTCGCCGAGAACCTTGAGAAAGCGAAGAGGCTCCACGAGCTGGGCCTCGCCAGCGGTTTCAAGTACACGACCTTCAAGGTAATCTCCAACCGCTACCTCGTCGAGATAAACGCCACCGAGTATCTAACCGCTCCGCTCGGCAGGGACGGGAGGATAATGGTCAGCGACGAGTACCTGCGCTTCGCCATTGAAATCGGCAACTCTATGCTGAGGCGCTCGAAGGGCAGGCTTCCGAGGCTTATGAAGAACTTCGAAAAACTCCGCGAGGAGCTCGGCGAAGACGAGCTGTTCTACGAGTTAGCTAGGGAGTTTGGTGTGGGATTTTAAACTGCGTAAACTTTATCCCTCCTTAATCCAAACTCTCAACCATGAAGACATTGACGGAGATTGAGGAAATCCTGAGGGCCCACAAACGGGAGCTTGAGGAGCGCTTCGGTGTCCGTGAAATCGGCATATTCGGGTCATACGTACGGGGGGAGGCAACCGAGGCGAGCGACGTGGACATCCTCGTGGATTTCTACGAGGTGCCGTCCCTTCTGAAGTTCATCGAGCTTGAAGAGTACCTTGAGAGCCTTCTCGGGATTAGGGTAGACCTCGTTCTGAAATCCGCCCTTAAATCAAAGATTGCCGAAGGTGTGGGCAGGGAGGTCGTTTACGTATGAAGAGAACCCACGAGGATTACCTCAACGACATTGTAGAAGCGATAATCCTCATTGAAGAGTTTACTGAGGGAATGTCCTTTGAGGAGTTCCAACGGGATAAAAAGACTCAGTTTGCCGTTATCCGTGCGTTGGAAGTTATTGGAGAGGCATCAAAAGCAATTCCGTCGGGATTTAAAGAACTGCACCCTGAAGTGCCTTGGCGGGAGATTGCACGAATGCGGGACAAGCTCATCCACGCATATTTTGGCGTTGACCTTCGAGTTGTGTGGAGAACAATTGAAGAGGACATCCCTCGGTTGAGAGAGATTTTTGAGGGACTCCTTTAGCGTGTCTCACCTCATCTCGTTCCACTCTGGATTTCCGTAGCGCTTCTCGATGAGCTCCTCGGCAAGCTCAAGCTCGTAATCGGTCAGCTCACCCTCCTCTAGCTCGAAAGCGCTGAAGAAGTGCTCCCTCAACAGCTCGTAGGCCTCCCAGCGGTTCAGCTTTATTCCCTCGCGCTCCAGGGTTGTAACGCGCTCCCAGATGCTCGAAACGCCCTTGTCAGCGAGCTTTGCCTTTGAAGCCCTCAGGACTTTTCCAAGGATTTCAACGCGCGTCGCGTACATGAACGTCCCGTG
>Ga0256834_1001992_pt1 | contig 13291 bp, 14 predicted proteins | sample 4281140metaG_FD_190536 | JGI IMG/M metagenome (GOLD analysis project Ga0256834, IMG submission 190536) | Hydrothermal vent microbial communities from East Pacific Rise, Pacific Ocean - 4281-140 | ecosystem: Environmental > Aquatic > Marine > Hydrothermal vents | place: Pacific Ocean: East... | reverse complement strand
TGGTTTTCCTTCCAGGCGTCCATGACGAAGGCGTCATTGACGGAGATGCAGACGATTTCATCCACGCCGTTTTCCTTGAATGTGGCCGCCAGCTCATTGTAGCGGGGCAGGTGGGTGGAAGAGCAGGTGGGGGTGAATGCGCCCGGCAGTGCGAACACCACTACGGTTTTTCCCTTGAAGATGTCATCGCTGCTGACGTCAACGAACTCGTTGTTCTGGCGGGTTTTGAATACTACCTGGGGTACGGTCAGGCCTTCTTGGTTGTACATGGAATTTCTCCTGTTGGTTACTATCTTGTGAATGTGGAGCTATTATTGCCAACAGAGAGCAATAGTTGAAATTGTATTTATCGATTTGATTGATAGTTAATGACTATTGTTCGGGGAAGAGGGTTGTTCGGCGTGTGAAAGGACGCATACTGTGGGGGGGGAATCCATGAGGGAAAAGGGGCGGATGCCCTTTTCCCTCATGAAATGGGGTATTTGCGGCTGGTGTTACCGCGATATTTCTTGTGGCAATGCTGTAAGCGCTATGCCCTTCTTGTGCGTTTTACCAGTAGTTTTGATTTGATCTTATTCAGTGAGGCGGCCAGTTCGTCCAGTTCTTCTACACCTGTGGGGGAGAAGTGGACGCTGAAGTCGCCCTGGGTCAATGCTCTTGCATTGTCACTGAGATCCCGCAAGTTTTGCACGATGGATTTGTTGATGCTGCGCATCAACAGCAGCATCACTATCGCGGCGAAGACCGTAGCCCCAATGGTCAGATAGATCATGAAGCGGGCTTGTTCCCTCATGTTGCTGCGGCCCCAGACCAGTTGGGATTCCTTTTTCTTTCTGATCTCCGCGATTCCCGAGAAAACGGGTCTCAGGGCGTTCTTTCCGTCCTTGATGGCGGCGTTGGCCTTGACGGTCCACTCTTTCGAGGCCTCTTCGGATTTTTCACCAACATAGTTCAGGTCCTTGTATTCATCGATGATTTTTCTGAATTCCGAGCTATAGAATGAAGTGGCTTCTTTCCACTGGCGAAATGCTGCGTGTTCTGCATCAGTAAACAGGCCTTCCTTTTCCTTGATGAGGAATTCGAGCATCCTCGAGACGTTGTTTATGGACTCCGTCCATTCCCGGACGTATTTTTTCTTTTTGGTCAGGTTTCCTATGTAAATAAAGTATTCCTTTTCATAGCGCCGGGTTTTTTCAAGTTGTATCAGCAGGTCATTGAGTCTGGAGACGGCATTGGTGCTTTGGGCGATTGTTTTGTCAACCGTATTGGATTGTTCGCTGATGAGGTAGGTGATGGCTGCCGCACTGCTAACGAACAGCAACCAAATGATAAGGAAATTAACGGTTAGTCTTTTCTTGATATTCATGCGTACCCCTGTCGTATGGCGAGCTTCTGGTGGCTGGAAAACCCAGGCGCTTGTGCGGCACAGCCATTTCCATTGCAAGCGATTGATCTGTTTGAATAAAACTGAAGAGCTCTTATGTTTCCCTGATTAAATATACCATAAAAAATGTTGATAGAGAGTAGTGGAAAAATAGAGAGTAATATTGCATTGTCGTGGCCTTGTCTTCGCAAACGGGAGAGGAGGGCCCAATGTGCACAACACCGGATTGTAGTGGTGTTGCGCCAAAATCGGTATCAACAAAGAGCCATTTCCATAAAAAATAGATGAGAATGGGAACTTGTTCTGGCTAACCGTTATAATATCAATAGATTAGCGACTGTATTGCGGGAAAAAACTGGAACTGTGTCACAGTTTTATGGAAGGTGAATATATGATCCGGAAACTTTTTTTACCCTCTCAGGTCATAGTTAACAGACGTGAAAAACGTTGGGTCGTCCCCCTCCCTTGACGGCCCGCCGGTCAAACCGGCATCAAACCCCGAAGCTTGCCCCCCCTCTGGCTTCGGGGTTTTTCTTTGTGGGAGCCTCGTCTATTTTAGATGGGAGATATAGCTGGCAACAGCCTGCATGTCCTTTTCACTCAAGCGCAAGGCGACAGCGGTCATCCAGGGGTTGGTGCGATGGCCGCTGCGGTCACGGAATGCTTTGAGTACCTTGACGATATAATCAGCCTGCTGCCCGGCCAGGCGTGCATATCCCTTGTTGCCTTTGCCGTCTTTTCTGTGGCATTTGCTGCAATGTTCCTGAAAGATCTTTTGTCCCTTTGGGATGAGGTTGCGATCTCCGGTGGCTGAGCTAACCTCCGGTTTCAGGGAGTACCAGATGGCGATATTGATGATTTCCTCATCGGAGAAGCCCTGGGAGAGACTGGTCATCCAGAAATCGTAGCGTTGCCGGGAACGGAATTTTCGTAGTTGGTCCACCAGGTAATCGGCATTTTGCGCGGCGAGGTTTGGGGTCATGGGTTTGACCGCCTTGCCGTCTTCTCCGTGACAGGTTTTGCAAAGCACCGTCCGGTTGCGGGTGGTTGTATTGAATGCCGCTCGCTTTTTGGGGTTGGTACTGAGCATAAACAAAGTGGCTTCGATTGTTTCCAGGGTTTTGTCATCAAGGGTGGTGCCAAAGTATTGGGGATCAGCATGCTCTCCAACGGCATAGCCCGTTCCCAAGCAGAACAGAAGCGCCAGGCTGAATCGAAATGGTAAAAAATGCATCTAAGTTCGCCCAAATAAGGATAAAGAAGGGCTTGGGTCGGGTTGTACGCGAGATGACAAGCCCCCCTGGAAAGGGTTCAGTTTGTGTAAGCGCAATCCGTGGGCTTGTCCCCATGTAGGGATCCGTTGCAAAAAAGCCGCCGGTTCAACCATCCAGTCCGTGGCGGGTTTGGAATGCTGTTTACAGGGGAGGGTTGCGCCAACTGGTCTGGCTGGACAAGGCGGCCCGGCCGAGGACTTGTTGGGCATTGTCCTGACCACTCTGTTGACTTGTCAGGACGATAGGTACATGCTTCTAGTTTTGTTGTTTTGCTTATCCCCCCATTAAAAAATATTATAATCTGTTTTGTAGCGGGAGATCAAGCATTGATGTGCGGGTTGCGTTGCAACCACTGATTGAGTTTCTGGTGCGCTTCGGCGATGCCTGTGCGTTTCAGGGAGGAGAACAGCTGTACCGAGAACTCTCCCTGCATGTCTTTCAATGCGGATTCGACCTTGTGGCGGCTCGCGGCTGCCGGCCCTTTCTTGAGTTTGTCCGCTTTTGTCAGCAGGATGTGTACCGGCAGGCCGATATGCGCCGACCATTCCAGCATTTGCACATCGAAATCCTTGAGGGGGTGGCGGGCGTCCATCATCAGGATCAATCCCTTGAGGCATTGGCGCTTTTCCAGGTAGGTGGCCAGGTTGCCCTGCCAGTCTTTTTTTATGCTCACCGAAACCTTGGCGTAGCCGTAGCCGGGCAGATCCACCAGGCGGCGCTCCTCATCCAGTGCAAAAAAATTCAGCAACTGGGTGCGCCCCGGGGTCTTGCTGGTCTTGGCCAGTCCCCGGTGGTCGCAGATGACGTTGATGGCGGAAGATTTTCCGGCGTTGGAGCGTCCGGCGAAGGCGATCTCGTAGCCCTCATCGGGGGGGCATTGGTTGAATTTGGCGGCGCTGGTGAGAAAGCGGGCCTGGCGGAAATAATTGTCAGTCATCGCCGCGCTTCCAGTGGCCGGATTTGCCCCCGGATTTTTCTTCCAGCCGAACCTCGCTGATGACCATGCCCCTGTCCACGGCCTTGCACATGTCGTAGATGGTGAGAAGAGCCACCTGGGTGGCGCAAAGGGCTTCCATTTCCACGCCGGTCTGGCCCCGGGTTTCCACCTGGGCGCGGCAGTGGATGCGGTTGTCGTCCCTGTCGATAGTGAAGTCGATGGCGATGCGGGTGAGCGCCAGGGGGTGGCACAAAGGTATCAGATCCGGGGTCTTCTTCGCCGCCATGATGCCGGCGACCCGGGCGATGCCCAGTACGTCGCCTTTCTTGTGGCCACCCGCTTCGATGAGTCTCAGGGTGCCCGGTTCCATGCGGATATGACCGCTGGTGATGGCGACCCTGTGGCTATGATCCTTGGCGCCTACGTCCACCATATGCGCCTGGCCTTGTTCGTCGAAATGGGTAAGTTTGCTCATGTTTCGCCAACCTGGTCAAATTCTATGGATTTGGAGACCTCATGCGTTTCGAAGCGCATGGTTTGCAGATCGCCCATCACCCAGGTGGCCCGGGCCTGCCCCACGCCGCCAATGGTGCCGGGATTGACCAGGGCCGCCTTGCCGCCTTTTACATGAGGCAGCCATTCGATGTCTACCTTGTGGCTGTGTCCGCAGCATACCAGATCCCAGTCGCCGGTGGCGGCCATGGCCCGGGCGTAATGCGGGTAGTGCACCAGAAAAATCCGCCTGCCGCCCAATTCTATACCGGCATCCATGCCGTGATAGCGCAGCACTCCGCCCGGCTTGTGGCTGAGGCGGGTGAGGGCGTACAGGTCACCGGTATTGTTGCCGTGAATGATATGCACGGGCAACTGGAACTGTTCCAGACAGTGCAGGGTGCTGGGGGCGACCACGTCGCCGCAGTGCAGTACGGCTTTCGCTCCCAGCGCCCTGGCATCCCGCACTGCCGCTTCCAGCAGGGGGATGTGGTCGTGGCTGTCGGACAGGATGCAGATTTTCATCAGAAATGGGGTTTTTCCGGGGCCTTGTCGAACATGGCAACGGAGTTGGTGATCTCCTTGCGAGCGGCTTCCGCATTGTCCCAGCCTTGCACCCGCACCCATTTGCCTTCGTCCAGATCCTTGTAGTGCTCGAAGAAGTGCGCCATGCGCTCCATGAGTTCCTTGGGCATGTCGCCCACATCCTTGACGTGTGACCAGCGGTCGGTAATGTCGTCTACGGGCACGGCCACTACCTTGGCGTCATCACCGGACTCGTCGGTCATGATGAGTACCGCGACAGGGCGGCAGCGAATGACGGATCCGGGGATCAGAGGGAAGGCGGTCGGCACCAGTACGTCGCAGGGGTCGCCATCGTCGGACAAGGTGTGGGGAATATAGCCGTAGTTCACCGGATAACGCATGGCGGTGCGCAGGATGCGGTCCACGAACATGGCGCCGGAGGCCTTGTCTACTTCATATTTTACCGGCTCGGCATTGGCGGGTATTTCGATGATGACGTTGATTTCGTCTGGAACATTGTTGCCACGGGTTACGCGATCAAGGTTCATTGGGTGTTTCCTCCTTAAAGGTGTCGGTTATATTTATTGCGGTTGATTTGGATAGAACATAAAAAGCCGGCCCCCCAAGGCCGGCTTGGTGTCAGGTTCAAAAATGTATTTACAGCTCTTCGGCATGTTTGGAAAGGTAGCTGGCTACGCCGTCCGGTGTGTCTTTCATGCCTTCGTCGCCTTCCTTCCAGCCGGCGGGGCAGACTTCGCCGTGGGTCTCGTGGAACTGCAAGGCATCGACCATGCGAATCATTTCGTCGATGTTGCGGCCCAGGGGCAGATCATTGACCACCTGGTGGCGCACCACGCCTTCCTTGTCGATGAGGAAAGAGCCGCGGAAAGCAACCGCGCCATCCGGGGTTTCCACATCGTATGCCTTGCAGATGCCGTGGGTCATGTCGGCGACCAAAGGATAGCGGACCGGGCCGATGCCGCCTTCATTCACCGGGGTATTGCGCCAGGCATTGTGGGTGAAGTGGGAGTCGATGGAAATGCCGATCACTTCCACGTTGCGTTTGCTGAAGTCGTCCAGGCGGTGATCGAAGGCGATCAGCTCCGAGGGGCAGACGAAGGTAAAGTCCAGCGGATAGAAAAAGAGTACCGCGTACTTGCCTTTGGTGTGGGTCTTCAGGTTGAAATCATCGACGATGCTGCCATCGCCTAGCACCGCTGGCGCGGTAAAGTCGGGTGCCTCGCGGCCTACCAGTACGGACATGTTGTTCTCCTTAAATCGAATAATGAAAGTTTTTCTCAACGGCCTGCGCGGGAGAAATCACTCCCCGGCGCAAGGCCAAATTTCTGTTGCAGATCCAGTTCCCGGATGAGCTGATCCACCGCGCCCTGGCCGTGCAGCTTCTGTACTTCGGCCAGGATCATGCGCACGGCATTGCGGTTGTAGCCGCTGGTAAACTGCAGCTGAACCTGCACCAGCTCCCGGGCCCTGTCCAGCTTCACAGGGCTGCCGGAATCAAACTTCGAAATCCGCCAACTTGCGAGGCACGGCGATGCCCTTCATGGTTACATAACGGGGCATGCCATTCTCGTCATACTCGGGATAGGCCTCGCCCTGGATCAGGGGGTAGAGGTATTCCTTGCAGCTTTCGGTGATGCCGAAGCCGTCTTCGGTGATGTAGTCCATGGGCATCATCTTCTCCACGTTGGCCACCTCGGACAGGGGGGCCATGCCGATGCTCCATTTGTAGGGGGAAGAGGATTCGCGCACCACCGTGGGCATGATGGAATTGTGGCCTTCCAAGGCCATGTTCACCGCAGCCTCGCCCAGGGCGTAGGCCTGCTCCACGTCGGACTTGGAGGCCAGGTGACGGGCGGCGCGCTGCAGGTAGTCGGCCACGGCCCAATGGAATTTGTAGCCCAGGGCTTCCTTGATCATGTTGGCGACCACTGGCGCGGCGCCACCGAGCTGGGCGTGACCAAAGTCGTCGCGGGTGCCCTGCTCGGCCAGGAACTTGCCGTCGGGCCAGTGACAGCCTTCGGAAACCACCACCGTGCAGTAGCCGAATTCCTTGACCTTGGCGTCCACGGCGGCGAGGAATTTCTTCTGGTCGAACTCCACTTCCGGGAACAGCACCACCACGGGAATGCCGTAGTCCTCGATGAGTCCGCCGGCAGCGGCGATCCATCCGGCGTGACGGCCCATGACTTCAATGACGAATACCTTGGTGGAGGTCTTCGCCATGGAGCGCACGTCATAGCTGGCCTCCAGGCTGGAAACGGCGATGTACTTGGCCACCGAACCGAAGCCCGGGCAATTGTCGGTAATGGGCAGGTCGTTGTCCACGGTCTTGGGCACATGAATGGCCTGTACGGGAAAGCCCATTTTTTCCGATAGCTGGGAAACCTTGAAGCAGGTGTCGGCGGAATCGCCGCCGCCGTTGTAGAAGAAATAGCCGATGTTGTGGGCCTTGAATACCTCGATGAGGCGCTCGTATTCGCGCTTGTTGTCTTCCAGGCTCTTGAGCTTGTAGCGGCAGGAGCCGAATGCGCCGGAAGGCGTGTTTTTCAGTTCGGCGATGTCTGCCGCCGATTCCTGATTGGTGTCGATGAGGTCTTCGGTCAGGGCGCCGATAATGCCGTTGCGGCCTGCATAGACGTTGGCGATCTTGTCGCTGTGCTTGCGGGCGGTTTCAATCACGCCACAGGCGGATGCGTTGATAACGGCGGTTACGCCACCGGATTGTGCATAGAAAGCATTCTTTGCTGTCATGATAACTCCCTCATACTTTAAGGATTTTAGTTAAATATGGAATTTGCTGTGCGGCTGGGAGCAGGCGCCCTAGAGCTCTCCCCGTTCCCCGGCGTCATGGTCCGCCTGTGTTTGCAGCAGGGAGACCATGCACTCGCTCAAATCATCGTACTCGTGTACGCCGGTGCCATATTGCTGGTAGCCCCGGTAGAAAAACTGGCAGCGGTAGCGGCGGTCTCCGGTTTTGAAGATAACGAAGTTGCAGCCGTCTTTCTCCCAGTAGACCACCGGGCAGCTGCTCAACTCCTTGTCTGCGGGCGCCAGACGGATTTCAGCATCGGCATACTGGAAAGGCACATCCTCGCCATATCGTTCCTTCAGGGTGGTCTTGATGATCCATTCTTCGCTTTTTCCGTAGTCGGAGATTGTCGCCATAGTCTGTATGCGCCTGCTGAAAACGCTAAATCTGCTAAAAATGCATAGAAAATCAGGAGCTTTGCGTAATACTCGGTTGACATTACGGGCCAACTGCGATTAGCTATGTAGCAAATTTTTCGGTAGTCTGGGTAATCCCGCTAATTATAAAGGAAAAAAGCAGGGCGGGATATATCTGGTCAATATGTGGAATGCAACCTGGATTCAGGCTGTGCGGATTCGAGTTCGATAGCAAGGAAAACTTGGGCATGAGGATTATTTTACTGGGGCCGCCGGGGTCGGGAAAAGCCGTAATTTCCCGAAAAATCGCGGAAAAATACGGTTTTCCTGTGGTAAGCGTCGAAGAAGTGGCGGAAGAATTGTCCGCCATGGCGCAACAGGATGATGAACTTGGACGCCTGGCCAAGGAATCCATAGGCTCGGGGCGCGTCTCGGATGACGTCTGCAATACGGTACTGAAGCGCGTTCTGGGCAAGGAAGAGCTGGCGAAGGGGTTCGTTTTGGTGGGCTATCCAAAGGATGCGGCCCAGGCGGAGTATATCGAGACGGCCATGAACCAGATCGGACGTCCCCTGGATCTGGTGCTGATGATCGATATCGACCGGGACGAACTCATGGAGCGCCGGGTCGGGCGCATCGATTGTGATGCTTGCGGCACCCACTACAACCTGTATGTCAATCCTCCCATGGTCGAAGGCATTTGTGACCTGTGCGGCTCCCGTGTCAGCCGCCGGCCCCGCGGTTACGAAGAAAATATCGCCAACCAGCTACGCGAGTACGATGTCACGGTACAGCCGGTGCTTGATTTCTTCAAACAACGCGGCAAGCTGCGCAACGTGGACGCCAACGGCACGGAAGAGCAATTGTGGGAAGAAGTGCAAGCCACCGTCGACGCCACGGAAGCGGTATTGATAGAAAACCCGCCCGAAGAGCAGCCGCCGGGCAAAGAAGCCGTCGCCGAAAGCAAGCCAGTGGCTAAGAAGGCGGTGAAAAAAACGGCGGCCAGGAAGAAAACCGGGGAAAAATCCCCGCCCCGCAAAAAAACGGCGGTAAAAAAGAAATCGGCAGCCAAGAAGAAAGCAGCGGCAAAAAAAGCTGCCAGTAAGAAAAAGGCGGTAAAGAAAGCGCCGGCCAAAAAAGCCGCCAGCAAAAAGAAGGTGAGCAAGAAAGCGGCAAAAAAAGTGGTAAAAAAGGCGGCGAAGAAAGCCGTGACGAAGAAAACTGCGAAGAAAAAGATCGCCGCCAAGAAAAAGGCCGCCAAGAAAAAGGCGGTAAAGAAAGCCGCGGTCAAAAAGAAGATCACTAGGAAAAAGGTTGTCAAGAAAAAGCCGGTAAGAAAGTCGGTGAAGAAGAAGGTGGCAAAAAAATCATCCGCAGCCGTTGCAAGGAAAAAACTTTCAGGCAAGAAAACAACCAAGAAAACCGGCAAGAAGCCGCCGCTGAAGAAGAAAGTGACCAGAAAAAAGGCGGCAAAGAAAAAAACCGTCAAAAAGAAGCGCTAGCTATTGGGCGCCTCTGTAAATTGTAATTCCGGCGCAGGCCGGGATCCATAAGTTCTTGAAAATTCTGGACGTCAGCCCGCGAATCCATGGATGGGCGAAGGCGGTGCAATGCAGGATGGATACAGGGATGTATCGCAGCAGCACAACGCGGGAGTAGTTGTCGAGCAATTGCCAGGCTTGGGCGGCGGCTTGGTCACTGGCTTGATCACAGGTTTCCTGACGCCGCCATCTTTTCTTCCAGTATGTCCATGCTGTCAGCGCAGCTTGTAGATGATAACGCCCTGTTGTCCGTTGGTGATTTTCTGTATTGGTTTCAGTCCCCGGCCATACAGCAGTTGCTGCAGCTTGCTGTTGGCTTTGCCCTTGCGAGTGCGCACAAAGGCGTAGTCATACTCTTCCACAGGGGTTGTCCCGGGCCTGTAACGCAGAAACACATAGTGCTTGTCGTTGTTCTTGTTGCTGTAGTAGCCCACTCTTTCCCCATGATAATCGGTGAGCACCCGGGCGCCGTCCGGCAGGTTTTCCTGCGCCCAGCGGGCGGCGTCGAGGATATAGACCTTGGGCTTTGCGGAGCTGATCAGGCTGTCTGCAAACAACAGGGCGATACAGATTGCGATGACGACCATGCGTGGTTTGAGCCTGGGATTTTCCCGCACCTTCCGCTGCAGCTCCTCCAGGCTGAAAACCACGATCACCAGCAGCACCAGCGCCAGCGCCAGGGTGTAACGGGAGACCATGACGAAATGCTGGGCGCCATGGAGGAACAGCACCAGGAAACTGATGGCCGCATACAGGCCGATGACCCTGCGTGCTTCCCCGGGAAGATTTTCCGCCGGAAACCAGCGGCGCAACAGCAATATACCGAAATAGAGCCAGGAAAGGCTGCTGAACAGATCCTTGGCAATGCTGTAGATCACGCCCAGGTAAATCATTATTTCCGCCGTGGACTGGGAGAACTGCGGCAGCACGCCGCGTTGCAGCAGTGCGGCCTTGCGGGGGACGGTTTCGGTAAATATGGACAGCAGGCCGCCCGCATTGGTGATGGCCGCCGCCAGGCGGTTTTGAAAGCTGCCGGAAAACGCCATGGCGAGGGCGAAAGCCAGACCGATGGCCACGACGGGCAACAGCGCCTTGCCGGTGCATCTGAGGCGCAGTGGCCAGGGCTGCGCCGTATTCAGCAGCAGGCCCAAAGGCATGAACGCCAGGAAGACAGCGCCTTCTACGCGGAACAGGGTGGCGGTAATCATTGCCAGATTCCATAGCAACAGATTCTTCCAGGAAAACTCCCGGAACAGGCGCAGGTAGGCGATGATGGCAACCAGGGTGAAAGCCCAGTAACCGTGATCACGGATGATTTCCGCCCGGTTGTCATTCAGATAGGGCAGGGACAGCACCAGCAGTGCGGCCCAGAGCAAGGCGCTGCGGCTGCCGCCCAGGATTTCGATCAGGCGCAGGAAGGCCAGCACCAGCAGCGTGTCCAGCAGGATATTCAGCACCTGGGCGGCCTGTTCCGGCTCCAGTCCCAGGGCCAGGCTGACGCCCTCAATCAAGTAGGGATAGAATAGCCAGTTGCCGATCTGTTCGATGCTGGCGGTATCTCCCTGGAGCGCCAGGAGATAGTAGACGGCGTCGTGATTGATTTGTGGAGTGTTATGGATCTGCCACAGGGACAGCAGCAGGCCCAGCAGCGCTGTGCCGGCATAGATGGGCAGGGTTTCCCGCAGCTTCATGATTCCGGGCTGTAGTGAAAAGCTTCCAGCAATTCCCCGGCCTCTTGCCGGATGAAGGCTTTTTCTTCTTCCGACAGCCTGGCCAGGGAACGGGCATTCATGTTGCGGATATTGGAACTGGCGCCGTGGATGGCCCACTTCTGGTCGAGAACCAATTTGGCGCCATCGAGGTCGAGAAACGTCATGACCTTTTCCAGGGTCTCGGCGGGTTGGGTCGTCATGTCCTCGTAACGGAGCAATAGCTTGCGCTCAACCTGCTCCAGTTGTTCCAGCATGATGCGGTTGGATTCCCGCCATTGCTTGGCCGCCACCTCCACGGACTGCCCCGCCTTGCGGTGGATGCCTTCCGCTACGGCATAGCCGTTGCGTACCAGGGCGATGAAATGCGCGTTGGGAAAGTGTTTGTTGAGCCAGGTAATGCGGGCGGCATTGGGGATGGATTTTTCCAGGAAAACCGGCAAGGCCGGGTTGGACATCAAGCCGCACCACTGGCGTTTGATTTTTTCCGCATCGGGCTCATTGCCGGCGGAAGGAATGAATCGCTCCGGCTGGAACGCCCATATTCGGGTGAGGCCCACCTCACTGGGAACCAGCAATTGGTCGGTGCAGTATTGCCCTTCCCTGGGCAAGGAAGCGACAGCGGGGTGGCTGGCGATGATATTGTGCAATAAAGTAGTGCCGGAATTATAGCAGCCGACGATAAATACCCATTTCCTGGGCTGACAGGCCTTGCCCTGCTTCGCCAACCGATCCAGCTTGATTTGCCGCTGTTTTTTTCTAAGCCATTTCTTCAGGTTCATAAAGGTATGTCCGAACGGGTGATTTCGCATTGGGCGTCGATATCATCTCGCCCCCAGAGGGTGAAGCGCCCCAAAGCAAAGAGGGATGACGGCTTGCCTTCCAGAGGGAGGGCCGTCTTGTGTTTGTCCAGGCTCAGGCCGTATTGCAACCCCGTGTTTCTGGCGGCGTCCAGCGTGGTGCTGGAGTAGTTGCCGTTCGGGTAGGCGATGCCGCCGGGCGCCCTTCCCAGCCAGTTTTCCAGATCCTGTTGTGCGCGGAGGATCTGTTTTTCCACTTCCGCTTGGCTGTACCTGTCCAGCAAATAGTGATCACGGGTATGGTTGCCGATATGCACCAAGGGGTGCCGGGCAAACTCCTGTAGTTCCCCGATGGTCATGGGGCGATCCGTGTCCGACCAGGGCTGCAGGCAGCCGGCGCCGAATTCCCGCCGCAGGTAGCCGAGGATGTCCTGATGGTGCTTTTCCTTGAGCATTTTCTGCTCCCGGGAGATCAGCGGTTTCTTCACGCCTTGCCGGTGGCGTTCACGGTACACCACATCCCACCAGAAACACTGCTGTTCTTCCACGTTTCCGGTAGTGATGTAGAAGGTGGCCGGAATATCATACTGTTCCAGCAGGGGCAGCATGCGCAGGTTATTGGCATAGCCATCGTCAAATGTGATGCAGATCCACTTTTGGTCGCTGCAGAGAACGTCCAGGCCCTGCTCGGGGCTGAGGAAGCGGTAGCCGGCCTGCAGGAAGTGCTCGATGAATTGTTGCATATGCCGGGTGGTGATGCCCTGCTGGGCATCGACATGTCCCTTGCGGATTTCCTGTTCGTCTTCGAATATCCCGTGAAAGAGAAACCCCAGCAGGGCGGGGCCGTCCCGGTGCAGGCGGGACAGCCTGCGGCGCAGGGATTGCTTGATCTGTTTGCTGAAAGACACGGGTTTCTGGGTTCAGGAGGCTGTTATAATTGTCCGATGAACAGGCAAGACCGGCAAATTGAGTTGGATCATTCTAGTGCCCGGACGGTGTTTCTGGCAACGGGCTTGCAGAGCAGCGGCTCGACGCTGGTTTCCTGGTGCTTTCTGCAGCGCCCCGACATGAACGGCGCCCTGGATGGCGATACCGATCTGATTCCCCTGCCGCCAGCAGATATCCAAACCCCTTTCATCTGGTACAAGACCACCATCAGCTGTTTTACCCTGGCGGAGCAGATCGCCCTGCTGGAAGATGAAGGCTATCAGGTAAAGCCGCTGCTCATCGTGCGGGACGTGCGGGCGGTATGGATGTCTCTGATGAAAAAAAACTATGGCCGTAATGGCGTTACCGCGGAAGATCCGCCCCTGCGGCTGCGCTTTCGCCGCTTTTTCCGCTCCTGGCAGGATGCGGTGGCGCAGAATATCCCCGTGTTTCGTTTCGAAGACCTGCTGGCGCAGCCGGAAACCAGCCTGAAAGCATTGTGCGGGAGCCTCGGGC
>Ga0256834_1001990_pt1 | contig 13293 bp, 15 predicted proteins | sample 4281140metaG_FD_190536 | JGI IMG/M metagenome (GOLD analysis project Ga0256834, IMG submission 190536) | Hydrothermal vent microbial communities from East Pacific Rise, Pacific Ocean - 4281-140 | ecosystem: Environmental > Aquatic > Marine > Hydrothermal vents | place: Pacific Ocean: East... | reverse complement strand
TCGCCGGGGCGATTCAGATCGCTTTCGGGCTTTTGAAGCTCGCCAAGTTCATACGTCTCGTGCCGCAGCCCGCGATTTTGGGTTTTGTCAACGGCCTGGCCATTGTGATCGCACTGGCACAGCTGCCGATGTTCAAAGGCGAAGGGGCGGTGATGTATCTGCTGGTTTTTGCCACGATGGCGACGATGGTCATTCTGCCGAAGTTTACCAAGGCGGTCCCGGCCGGCCTCGTGGCGATCGTGGTGCTGAGCCTGATTACCGTCTTTTTTGACCTCGATACCAAAAGGGTGGCCGATCTGGGCTCTATCGCCGGGGACCTGCCGAGTTTTCACTGGCCCGATGTGCCCCTCTCTTTGGAGACATTCATGACCGTTTTGCCGTATGCCGCGGTGATGGCTGCGGTCGGACTGATCGAATCTTTGCTGACGCTCTCCGTACTTGACGAAATGAGCGGTGAAAAGGGCAATGCGAACAAGGAGGCGGTGGCGCTCGGTGCAGGAAACGCGACCTGCGGCGTCTTCGGCGGCATGGCCGGCTGCGCGATGATCGGCCAGAGCATCATCAACTACACTTCGGGAGGACGGGGCCGGCTTTCGGGTGTGACCGCCGCCGTGCTGCTCATACTCTTTGTCGTGGCTTTGAGCGACTATATCGGGCAGATTCCCATCGCGGTCCTGGTGGGTATCATGTTTATGGTCAGCGTGGAGACCTTCGAGTGGGCCAGCATCGACAGGCTGCGCCGTATGCCCAAAACCGACGCATTCATTCTGATCACGGTGACGGTAGTCACCATCTTCACCGATCTGGCCATGGCGGTCATCATAGGGGTCATCATTTCGGCACTCGTCTTTGCGTGGCAGCATGCACGGGTCTATACCCGTACCTTTACGGAGGGGAGCAGAAAGATCTATGAGTTCGACGGCCCGCTCTTTTTCGGTTCAGTCCAGGGGTTTATGGATCAGTTCGATATAGCGAGCGATCCGGACGAGGTCGTGATGGACTTCAAGAGAGCGCGGGTGATGGACTCCAGCGGTGTGGAGGCGATAGACAAGATCACGAAAAAGTATGAAGAGGCCGGCAAGAAGCTGACGATCCGCCATCTGAGCGATGACTGCAAGCGACTTTTGAAGGCGGCGGGGAAGTACTGCACCTACGAAGAGGATGACCCGACCTACAAGGTCGCGGTCAACCATGACGCCTATGTGAAGTGACGGGGATCAATGCTCTGAGTGAGAGCCTTTTTCCAGCTTCTTTTCTATCGCTTCTTTGAGCGCTTCGAGCTGGCTTTTCGCTTCAGAATCGGAGATATTCTGGCCGCTGCTGTACTCGACCGTATAGCCGTTGCCTGTTATAGAGATTTCGGCGGCGATGTTTTTTGTTTCGCTGAAATATTTGTCCGCGATCACTTTTCGGTCTCCCAGCGGAGTCGTCATCCACCCTTTCTCTTTCGCCGCAGCTTCTATGGCGGCTTTGAGTTCGCTTTTGGGGACGGCATGGCCGACCTGCTGCTCCAGGATGATCGCTCCTTCCGGTGTGTTCATCTGCATCTCTTTTTGCGCGCATCCGCCAAGCAGCAGCAGTCCTGCGCCGAGTGCCAGTATCTCTTTTTTCATTTTTTTCGCTCCTTTTGGGAATTTTCCCGATGTTACATCAATTTTAATTAAAGAGAAATTATAATCTACTTATGAAAAAAAATCGATTCATGAAAATAGTCAAAATCCTGGAGAGTGAGTATGAAAAATGGGATGCGCCCGCGAAGAGATTTGAAACCGCATACAGGCGTACGCCCTATACGATCATGCTCTCCGTGCTTCTTAGTTTCAGAACGAAAGACGAGGTGACGCTGGAAGCCGGCAGAAGGCTCTTCGCTCTCGCCGATACGCCGCAGAAGATGGTGCAGCTGCCGAAAGAGAAGATCGAAGAGACGATCTACCCCGTGGGGTTTTACAGGAAAAAGGCCGCCTCCATTCTGGAGATCTCCGCCGAACTGATCGAAAAGTACGATGCCCGGGTACCGTCTACCGAAGCGGAGCTTCTGAAGATCAGGGGGATCGGCCCTAAAGCGGCCCACATCATACTGGAGTCGGCTTTCGGCGAAAAGACTGTCGCTGTCGATACCCATGTGCACCGGATCCTGAATCTGTGGGGCTTTGTGGAAACTTCGACGCCGAACGAGACGTTCGAAGTGCTCAAAGAGCGCCTTACGCCCGACGAACAGGCCGGCTTGAACCGGCTGCTCGTCAGTTTCGGCCAGGTCATATGCAAACCCCAGCGGCCCGCCTGCGACGTGTGTCCGGTGGCCGGCCTCTGTCCGGCTGCGCAACCGGCTTAGCCCGCGGTTTCCGGCATCGGTGACGCTTTTTGCGATGAAGGTGGAGTATAAACGATTTTATACTACAATAACGAAAAATTTTATGGAGCGAAAATGAGTGTAGGTAAAATGCTCGGCATCTTCTTTCTTTCCGCTTTTTTGCTGATTCAGCTGATTCCGTACGAGCGCAGCAACCCGAAGAGCGACCCTTCCCTCGAGATAAAGGCGCCGCCGAACGTGCAGGCGATCTTTAAACGCTCCTGCTACGACTGCCACTCGAACGAGACCAGGTGGCCGTGGTACAGCGCGATCGCACCGGCGAAGTGGTTCGTGGCGCGTGATGTGCAGGTCGGGCGCCGGTGGCTCAACTTCAGCGAGTGGGAGCGTTACGACGAAAAGAAAAAAGCGAAACTCAAAGAGATGATCTTTATCGCCGTAGGGCTCGCGATGCCGCTGGGTACCTATGTCAAGGCCCATCCTGAAGCGGCGCTCTCGAAAGAGGAGAGGGATGCGATACGCGAATGGACCGGCCTCAGTGTGGAGGAGATTATGAACAGACCCAAAAGGCATCTGTATTGATCAAGGCGGTTTTGTATATTCACGTTCTTTCGGCGACGGCGTGGGTCGGCGGTTCGCTCCTGCTCTTTGCGCTCGGCATATTGCTGCGTGACAGGGATGCGCAAAAGAGTGTCTATGCCCATCTCGGACCGATCTACGGCTATTTCGAAACCTTCTGGCTCACGCTGCTCTGGATTACCGGGCTGACGATGTTCTTTCATTTCGGTATTGATGAAGCGATGGCGCATGCGCCAGGCTCTCATCTGGCGTCACTGATGCATACGAAGCTGATGATGGTGGGTGTCATCACCGTTTTGACCGCTATCCATATGTATATCGCCTTCAAAACCCACACGGCAGAGAGAACCCCGCTGGAGCACCTCGTTTCGCGCGGCAGCTCCATGTTGATCTTCCTGCTGAACCTGGTCATCGTCTGGTATGCGATCGGTATTCGGGACCTGCTTTGATGGTATTCGAAGACGAAACGATCTATATCGAGTGGGAACCCAGCGAGATACCGTGGCTGAAAATCTTTACCAAAACGCCTTTCAAAGAGCTTTCCGACTGCCCGCAGGAGCTGCGCGAAAAACTCTGGCGGGTTTATGAAACCGTGGAACGGACGATGATAGAGTATTACCGGCCCTGTAAAATCAATATGGCCTCTTTCGGGAACTATATGCCGAGAGTCCATATCCACGTCATGGCCCGGTTTGAAAACGACAGCTATTTTCCCGAGCCGATGTGGGGGAAAAAACAGCGCGAAGGCAGCTACGTCATGGCGGAGAAAGCGCCTTTCGAGAGGCTGCTTGCGGCGCGCTTGAAGGAGGTTTGATGATCTCGAGCAATATTTCCGGTATGACGGCACACCAAAACTGGATGGGGGCCAATGCCCACAATGTCGCCAACAGCAACACCGAAAACTTCGAGGCTTCACGGACGGTGATCTCCGGCGGTCCGGAAGCGTTCCAGACGCCGAGCGGAGGGCCGACCGATCTTTCGAAAGCGCTGCCGGAGCTGATTGTGATAGCGGGCGGCTTTTCGGCTCAGGTTGCGGCTCTAAAAAGCCAGGATGCGATGCTCGGCACACTCCTGGATATGAAAGGGTAGCGGGGACAGGGCTGCCGCTCCCGCTTTTTCAGGAGACGATCCGCTTGAGCGTCTCGACGGTCTCTTCGAACGGAACCGCTTCGTCCGCCCGCTGCTTCAAAAAGCTCTCCATCGCCTCCTTCTTCGCCAGCGCCTCATCCAGCTGCGGGTCGCTGCCGCGCTGGTAGGCTCCGATTCGTACCAGCATCTCGTTCTCTTTCAGCAGTGCCAGCAGCTGCCGGAATCTCCGGGCAGCCTCGAGGTGGTCGGGGGCGGTGACGTCTGTGATGACACGGGAGGCCGAAGAGAGGATATCGACAGGCGGGTAGATGCCCTTGTCGGTCAGTTCGCGGCTCAAAACGATGTGGCCGTCGAGGATACTGCGGCTCTGGTCCGCTATGGGGTCGCTGAGGTCGTCGCCCTCCACCAGCACCGTGAAAAATGCGGTGATAGAGCCGTGTCCCTCCTCTTTTCCTGCGCGCTCCATGAGCTGGGGCAGCAGTGTCAAAGAAGAGGGCGGGTACCCTTTGGAGGTTGGCGGTTCGCCCAGTGCCAGGCCGATTTCGCGCTGCGCCATTGCGAAGCGGGTGACCGAGTCCATCATAAAGAGGACATCGCGCCCCTGCCGCTTGAAGTATTCGGCGACGCTCATGGCACTGAAGGCGCCGTATTTGCGCATGAGGGCGCTGTCGTCGCTGGTGGCGACGACAATGACGGTGTCGCTGAGATCCCCGCCGAGATTTTTGGCGATGAATTCGGGCACCTCCCGCCCGCGCTCCCCGATGAGCGCCACCACCTTCACCGGCGCTTCGCACCCCTTGACGATCATCCCCATCAGGGTCGACTTTCCGACGCCGCTTCCGGCGAAGATTCCGACCTTCTGGCCTTTGCCGCTGGTCAACAGCCCGTCGATGCTCTTGACGCCCACGCTGAAAGGCTCATCGATGAGTCCCCGCTTCATCACATCCATCGGCGCTTTCATGATCGGTTCATACTCGTCGAGGTGAAGCGCGCCTTTTCCGTCTATCGGATTCATGAAGGGGTCGACGACACGTCCGAGAAGGTTTTCTCCTACCGGAATTTCGAGGCTGCGGCGGTTCAGAAGGACCCGGTCACCCACCTTCATCCCCTCTATGAATCCAAAAGGCGAAATGGTGAAGGTGTCGCTTTCGAGCGATGTCACCATGCCGAGTCTGCGTTTTCCCTCCGAGAGGATCGTGACGCTCTGGCCGATGCTCGCCTTCAGCCCGGTCGCTGTGATGGCGTTGGCGCCGATGCTTACGATTGTCCCGTATGCGGGGGAGAGGGTTATCGAACCGACCCGTTTGCGCAGGGACTTCAGAGGCATCAGTAGCGGGGGCGCAGCGGCGCGTTGACCATGCTCATGAACTCTTCACGCGTTCTCGCGTCGCTTTTGAAGAGCCCTCTCAGGGCCGAGCTTACGGTCGTTGAGTTGATCTTTTCGACACCTCGCATCTCCATACACATGTGGCGTGCCTCCAGAACGACGGCGACCCCTTTGGGGCGGATCGTCTCGATGATCGCATCGGCGATCTGCTCGGTCATCTGCTCCTGGATCTGCAGGCGACGGGCGAAGATGTTGACCATCCGCGGGATCTTGCTGAGACCCACGACCCTTCCGTCGGGGATATAGGCGACATGCGCCCGTCCGATGATCGGCAGCATATGGTGCTCGCACATCGAGTAGAACTCGATATCGCGTACCAGTACCATTTCGTCGTTGCTGCTCTCGAACAATGCGTCGCCCAGCACCTTTTTCGGGTCCATCCGGTAGCCTTCGCACATATGGCCGAAAGCTTTGAAAACACGGTGCGGCGTCTTTACGAGCCCCTCGCGTTTCGGGTCTTCGCCGATCAGCTCGAGAATCGTCCTGACCGCCTCTTCGAATTTTTTCGCTTTATCGCTCTGCATCACCAGACTCTTTTTTGCTTTAAGTATAGCGATTTTTGGTTGAAAAGGCACATAGCCCCCGCCGGTTTTTCCATCCGGGTGTGCGGACCGTTCCGCAGAGTAGATCCGGGCGTTAAGGTGCGATTTGGTTCCGCCGGAGCATAATGAAACAGGGGATGCGTCGTATATGCTCAGAAAGTATGTATATCAAGAAACGGCGAAAGCCGGGAGGAGTTAAACACCCGCCCATAAACGATGAAAGAGGCCGGAATGAAAGCGATGTATTTCAACAGAGGGATCAAAGGGATGATGGCGGCAGCGCTGTTGACAGCCGCGACGACGGCAGGGGCCGGACCTGCGGCAATGTTCGGGATCTCATACACTATACAGAGCGGAGATGTCGGGTTGACGGCGAAAGTCATTTCGGACAACAGGAAGAACAGGGTGGTCGGTGCGGCCGGTCTGAGCTATTATCCCTGGTCTCCGGTCAAGAAGTTCGGCATAGATGTGAGCGGAGGCTATCTGTTCGACGGCGTCGCCGTCACGGCGGGGTGGGATTTTCTCAAGAGTGACTACCATGTCGCGGCGGGATACGTCAACGTTTCGGATGAGAAGAGCGGGTCGACCCCTCCCCCTTCGGATACGGGAAGCGGCGGCGGGACGGACCTGGCCGGCATCTTTTAGGATAAGCGCACCGTGCCCGGGCGCTTTTGGGGCGTCCGGCCGGTCAACAGGAGAGTCTCCGGCTCTCTTGTCGCACTCTCTTTCTTCATATCTCTCTTCTATCTTCCCATGCAAAACGGAGTGTGGACTTATAATGTGACTTTGGGTAAAATAATGCACTATCATTTTGAACACATTCACAAAGGATCATGGATTTATGGAAGTCACTGCCACCAAAACGGACAGCGCCAACGTCAGCGTCGAGGCCAAAATCGCCAAAAGCGACATCGACAAAAAGGTTGAAAAGATCGCCAAGCAGGCGGCGAAACAGATGAAGATCGACGGGTTCCGTCCCGGGAAGGCACCGGTATCGGTCGTCAAGAAACGCATGGGCGAGCGCCTGGTGCAGGATGCGGAAGCCGAAGCACTGCGCGAAGTGCTCAACACGGCGAGCAAAGAGCTGGAGCTCGATGCCGACAAGATCATCGGCGAACCGGCGGTGACGAAGTTCGACCGCGGTGAAGAGGCGATCGAAGTGGAGCTGAAGCTTAGTCTGCGCCCCGAAATAGAGATCGAAGGGGTCGAAGCACTCGTTCCGGAAGTCAAAACTCCGCGCGTGACCAAGAAAGAGGTCGAAGAGCGCATCAAAGAGCTCGCCGAAGCGCAGGCTCCCTTCGTTTCGCTCGAAGAGGATCGCGGCCTCGAAGAGGGCGACATGGCCGTTTTCGACTTCGAAGGCTTTGTCGACGGCAAACCTTTCGAGGGAGGAAAAGCGGAAAACTTCGAACTCAGAATCGGCAGCGGCCAGTTCATTCCCGGCTTCGAAGAGCAGATGAAGGGGATGAAAAAGGGTGAAACACGCCGCATCAAAGTCACTTTCCCGGAAGATTACGGCAACAAGGATCTGGCGGGCAAAGAGGCGGAGTTCGAGATCAAACTCCACGATATCAAAGTGAAAGAGCCGGTGAAAGTAGACGATGCCCTGGCGCAGAAGCTGCTGGGCAAAGAGGATGCGACCCTCGCCGATCTCGAAAAGGAGGTCAAAGAGCAGATCCGCAGCGAGAAGCTGAGCAAACTCTACAACGAAGAGCTCAAGCCGAAGCTGGTGGAGGCGCTGGTGGAGAAGTTCACCTTCGACCTGCCCGAGAGCGTCGTAGAGCAGGAGATCGAAATGGCGCTGCGCAACAAGGTGCAGCAGATGAGCGAAGAGGAGCTCGCCGAGCTTCGTGAAAACGAGGAGAAGGTCAAAGAGCTGCGCGAATCGCTCCGCGAAGAGGCCGCCAGAAGTGTACGCGCCACCTTCATCGTCGACGCCCTGGCGCGCAAAGAGGGTGTGGATGTGAGCGAACAGGAGATGATGCAGACGATCTACTACGAAGCGATGAGCATGGGACAGGATCCCCAGCAGACCTTCGAGTATTATCAGAAGCAGAACCTCCTGCCTGCCATCAAGATGGCGATGATCGAAGACAGGCTTTTGACCAAGCTGCTCAACGACAAGAACGAAAAAAGCAAAGCAGAGACCAAAGAAAAAGAAGAAGTATGAGCTACATACCATTTGTAATCGAAAAGAGCGGACGCGGCGAGCGTTCGTACGATATCTACTCCAGGCTCCTGAAAGACCGTATCATCATGCTCAGCGGTCCCATCGACGATGCTGTCGCCTCTTCCATAGTGGCGCAGCTTCTCTTTCTCGAGGCTGAAGATCCGGACAAAGATATCTATCTCTATATCAACTCTCCCGGCGGAGTGATTACCAGCGGGTTCAGCATCTACGACACGATGAACTATATCAAGCCCGACATCGTCACCATCTGTATCGGCCAGGCCGCATCGATGGGTGCTTTTCTGCTCTGCTGCGGCGCGGAGGGGAAACGGTATGCGCTGCCCAGTTCGCGTATCATGATCCACCAGCCTCTCGGCGGTGCCCAGGGGCAGGCGACCGATATAGAGATTCAGGCCAAAGAGATACTCAGGCTCAAGAAATACCTGAACAAGATCATGGCCGAAAGAACCGGAAAGACGATCCGCACGATAGAAAAAGATACGGAGCGTGACTTCTTTTTGAGTGCCGAAGAGGCGAAAGAGTACGGGCTGATCGACCGGGTGCTCGAGCGCAGCTTCAAGTAAGGCGACGGGTATGAGCGTGGAGAGAGAGAACTACCGGGCAAAAAGATTGAACGAGCCGACCAGCGAGCTGGAGAACTATGCGCGCGAAGTGATGGAGGAGCTGGTGCGCCAGAGCATCCCTCCGACCCCTTCGAACTTCGATGCCTATTTCGACAAACTTCTCGACAACAAGCCCGCCGATTTCAGAAAGAGGATTCTCCACCTGCTCGAACTCGAGGACGCCGGCGACGAGGAGCACCAGGGTGTGCTCGAACAGTACCTCAAAGATGCCTTTTCGAACGTAAAAAAGTTTCTGCAGCATATCAACCTGATCTACAAAAACCTGAGACACCTCGAAGCGCTTATAGAGAAACGCCGGTTCGAAGTGGAGGCGATTGCGGACAAAGGTGCGCTCGATACGCTTTTGGAGTCGACCAGAAAAGATATGCAGACGATGGAGCGGATCATAAAAAAGGAGGCGGGTGAACTCAAGGAGACCTACGAGTCGACCAGCGAGCTTGTGCGCGAGGTGCAGGATCATGCCATTCACGACGAAAAGTACGGTGTCTACAAAAAGAACTACCTGCTCAAAAAGCTGAAGCAGGAGGAGAAGCTCATCAAAGAGTTCAGGCACGACAGCACCGTGATGATGGTACGTGCCAACGATGAGGTGCTTGCGCAGGTGAGCAGTGCGAAAGTGCGCCACCTGATACTCCGGACTATCGCCCGCCTTCTTTTGAAAACCTCGAGACGCAGCGACCTGATAGCCCATTACGACGACGGTGTTTTTTCCATACTGATGCGGCATACCTCTTTGCAGAATGCGAAAATGGCCGCGGAGAGACTGAAAGACCTCGTAGGAAACACCAACTTTTTCGTGGGGGACCAGGAGATCATGCTCGATGTCGAGATCGGCGTAGCCAGGATCGACCTCGACCGCTCTACCGAGCAGACTATCGTCTGTGCGCTGGAGGGTCTCGACATAGCCAAAAAAACGGGTGAGGCGTGCGGCCTGTGCCCGCAGGATATCGAGATATAGATGCGGCTTCCGATACTTGTCTATCCGGACAGGCGTCTGAAAGAGCAGAGCCTTCCCGTTACCGATTTCGACGCCTCTTTGCATAAACTCCTCGACGATATGAACGATACGATGATGGCGAGCAGCGGAATAGGGCTGGCCGCCATTCAGGTCGGGATACCGCTGCGCGTGCTGCTTATCAACCTGCCCGACGAAGAGGGGAACCAGTTTCCGGAAAACCTGATAGAGGTGATAAACCCCGTCATTCTGGAAAAAAGGGGAAGTACGACCTATACCGAAGGGTGCCTGAGCGTTCCGGAATATTATGATGACGTGGAGCGTGCCGAGTGGATACGGGTGGAGTTTTTTACCCGTCACGGCGAGCGGCGCGAGATAGAGACAGACGGGCTGCTTGCCGTCGCTTTCCAGCACGAGATGGACCATCTCGACGGCCATCTGTTTATCGAGAAGCTCTCTTTCCTGAAGCGCAAAAAGTTCGAAAAAGAGTGGAAGAAGAAGCTGAAGGAAAAGAAGTAGTTTGAAAAATCTTCTGGCCGCTACCCTCGACGGACTGGAAGCGAAACCGGTGGATGTCGAAACCACGTTTACGAAAGGGCTGCCCGCATTCGGCATCGTGGGGTTGGCCGGAAACTCCATACAGGAGTCCAAGGAGAGGGTGAAATCGGCCCTGCTGACCAACGGATTCTCCTTTCCTCCCCTGCGCATCACCGTAAACCTCTCCCCGAGCGATCTGGGTAAATCCGGAAGCCACTTCGACCTCGCCATCGCGCTCGCCATCGCACTTCAGAATGAAGATATTCAACTGGAAAACACCTATGTTTTCGGGGAGCTGGGGCTAGACGGCAGGGTAAAAGATACCCGCTCCATCTTTCCGATTCTGCTCTCCTTGAAAAACCGTTCTCTCGTGGAAAAGGCGATCGTGCCGAAAGAGTCGCTCGAGAGCCTTTCGCTGATCCCCGGTATCGAATATGCCGGTGTCGAATCGCTTTCCGAAGCGATCTCGGTATGCAAAGGAGAGGTTGCGGGCAGCCGGGTCGATGCGGCACCTGTCGAGGGGGAGTGTATCGGCGTGTCGGGTGACTCTTTCTGGCTGCTGCGGGAGTATCCGGAAGATTTCATCGATGTCAAGGGACAGGAGGTCGCCAAGCGGGCCGCACTCGTGGCAGCAGCCGGCATGCACAATATCCTGATGGAAGGCAGCCCCGGCTGCGGGAAGAGTATGATCGCCAAAAGGATGCGCTACATTCTGCCCCCGATGAGCCTGGAGGAGATACTGCATCTAAACCAGTATGCGCTTTTGGGTGACGAAGCGTCGTCGTTCAGGCCTGTCAGACCCTTTAGAAGCCCTCACCACAGTGCGAGCAAACCCTCCATATTCGGGGGAGGCACCTCCCGTGCCCGCATTGGAGAGGTGGCGCTGGCCAATGGGGGCATTCTCTTCTTCGACGAGTTTCCGCACTTTTCAAAGACGGTGCTCGAGGCTTTGAGAGAGCCTCTGCAGGACCACAGGGTGCTTATCTCCCGCGTCAACAGCAAGGTGGAGTATGCGACGCGCTTCATGTTCGTCGCGGCCCAGAATCCCTGTCCGTGCGGCAATTTGCTGAGCACGACCCGCCCCTGCCGCTGCAGCGATCTCGAGGTCAAACGCTACAAACAGCGCATTTCGGACCCGCTGCTGGATCGCATAGAGATCTATGTGACCATGCAGGAGAGCGAAACGGACGCCGCGCCCTCGGTCGACTCGGCTGCTATGCAGGAGCAGGTGGTTTCAGCCTTCATCCGCCAAAAAGAGCGGGGCCAAAAGAGGCTGAACGGCAAACTCGATGAGCACGGCATCCAGACCTATTGTGTGCTCGAACCGGATGCGGAAGAGGTGATGCACAAGGCGGTGGCAAACTTCGGATTGAGTCATAGAGGTGTAGACAATACGAAAAAGGTGGCAAGAACCATCGCCGACCTCGAAGGGAGTGAAAAGATCGCCAGGAGACATCTGCTCGAAGCGCTGAGTCTCCGGCGCAGGGGGTGAGTGTATGCGTCTGCCGCTGCTCGGTTTGCTTCTTTTTCAGTCTCTTTTTTCGTTCGAAATCGTCGACAAGCCGATAAGATTCGGCCAGGAGCGCATAGAGCTGACGAGAGAGTATATCAAAACGCATTACGGCTTGAAGCGCAAAAATATCTCCATAACGCCGAGAATCATCGTCGTCCACTACACGGCCATCGCGGATCTGAACCGCTCTTTCGCCGCGTTTTTTCCACAGAAGCTTCCCGGTTTCCGCTCCGACATATCGGCCGCTTCCGCACTGAATGTTTCGGCCCATTTTCTTGTCGACCGCGACGGCACCGTCTACCGCCTGATGGATGAAACGGTGATGGCGAGGCATGTGATCGGGCTGAACCTTTATGCGATCGGTATAGAGAATGTCGGAGGCTCCGACGGCAGGGAGGATCTCACGCAGCCGCAGCTTGAATCCAACATCGCGCTTGTCGGGTATCTTCTCTCCCGATATCCCCGGATAGAGTATCTCATAGGCCACTACGAGTATCTGCGTTTTGAGAAGAGTCCGCTCTGGCTCGAAAAAGACCCGGCTTACCGCACCCTGAAAAAAGATCCCGGAGAGCGCTTCATGAGGGCGCTGAGGGCCCGCTTTCCGGAACTGAAAAAAGAGCCATGATAGATTCCGGCATCCTCTACCTGCTGAGTATCGCCGCGATTGCGGGTTTTTTCGGCATTGCGGAGCGCCATGACAAAACGAGCCGCTACTTCACCTATCTTCCGGCCATCGTTCTCGTATATGCCGCAGCGATGGCAGCCGCACAGCTTGGAGTGTGGGAGCGCAGCGAATCGATTTCCGCACTCTACAAAACCGCCAAAAACAATCTGCTTCCGGCCATGCTCTTTTTGATGCTTCTGCAGCTCGACCTTTCGCGCTTCGTAAAACTCGGCCGATCGATGCTGATAGCCTATACGGCCGCATCTTTATCGATCGCCGCAGCCTTTGTCACCGTTTTCTCACTCTTCGGGTTCGGCAAGGAGGAGGCCGGCCTGTTCGGCGCTCTTTGCGGCAGCTGGATGGGAGGGACCGCCAATATGCTCGCTGTCGGCGGTGCACTCGATGTCAGTGAAACGATGATGGGGTATGCTCTCGTGGTGGATGCCGTCTGTTATACCTTCTGGGTCATGTTTTTGCTCTCTGTCATTCGGCTGGCTCCGCTCTTTTCCCGATGGAGCGGTGCCGTCGAGAGCTGTGATAGCGTCAGCGGCATCGGGTGCGCCTGTACGATAGGGCCGAAACGGTACTGGCTGCTGCTGGGTATCGCTTTTGCGGTCGCTCTTGTCTCGCAGTTCGCGGCGGAGCGTCTGGGAGGCCTGGGGGCGACGACCTGGACGGTCCTGATAGCGACGCTTCTTGGCATAGCGGGTTCGTATACGCCGCTTTCGCGCATAAACGGCTCGGCCGAGCTGGCCTCTACGATGCTGCTGCTTCTGGTAGCGCTTATAGGTTCCAGAGCCGACTTTGCCCACTTCGGCAACGTTTCTCTCTACATAGCGGCGGGATTTTCGATCCTTGTTCTCCATGCCTTTTTGCTCATAGCCGCCGCCAGAATTTTCAGGCTC
>Ga0256834_1001988_pt1 | contig 13300 bp, 16 predicted proteins | sample 4281140metaG_FD_190536 | JGI IMG/M metagenome (GOLD analysis project Ga0256834, IMG submission 190536) | Hydrothermal vent microbial communities from East Pacific Rise, Pacific Ocean - 4281-140 | ecosystem: Environmental > Aquatic > Marine > Hydrothermal vents | place: Pacific Ocean: East... | reverse complement strand
TCATCATAGCCTACACATACACATCTGCTAAAAGATCACTAGATACAGAAGATACAAAACAGTACAAGTTTCAGGGTGATATACCACACACCCTACAGGTCAATACTAACTATAGATTTGCAAATAACTATAGAGTCTCACTACTTGCAAAATATAGTAGCGGAGCACCATATACACCTATTGTAGGAACACAGGAGTATCAGTATGAAGGTAAAACATACAAAAAACCCATCTATGGTGAGTACTATAGCAGTAGGTACCGCGACTACTATGATCTAGATATTCAGATAGGTAAAAAGTTCAACTACACAAACAGTAGTTTAGAGCTATCTTTAGAGCTTATGAATCTCTCAGCTCTGATACACAAAAATATCTCAAGCAAGGAGTATGATGATGAGTATGAAGAGAGCGGAGTTGTAGAGCAGATGGGGTTCTTGCCAGCACTTCATGCTACCTACAGGTTTTAGAGCTTGAGTAGAGCTTGGTTTGTACCTATCTTTTTAACGGTAGTAGCTCTACATATCTGGGCAGTAGCTACTGTGACAATAGAGCATAAAAAGGTGCAGATAGAAAAAAAAATAGCTCTTAAAATCAGCTCCATAGAGGTGCAGAGTCCAACAGTAGAGCCAAAACCCAAACCAAAAGTTCAACCCAAGCCTAAGCCTAAACCTAAACCTAAGCCAAAAGTTCAACCCAAACCCAAACCTCAGCCAAGCTTTAAGCCAGAACCAGAAGTTGTGCCAGAACCAGAAGTTGTGCCAGAGCCAGAGGTTAAGCCGGAGATAGAACAGACAACTATAGTACAGACGCAGAGTGCACCATCTATAGATAAGGTGCAAGCAGAGGCGTCATACTATGATGTTGTTCGTGCTCTTATTGAGCAAAATATCTACTATCCGCCAAGAGCGATAAGAATGCGCATAAGTGGAGTAGTTGTAGTATCATTTGTAATCTTAAAAGATGGTACAATTAGCGATATTGTTGTCGATGATGGGGCGAAAAATATCCTCAAAAAAGGTGCACTAAAAACCATTGGACGCACTAAGTTGCCAGCTCTACCAGATGAGCTAGACAGAGAGCAGCTACAGATAAGGTTACCGATCAAATTTAGATTAAATTAAGGAGTAAAGATGGAAGATTTAAATGGTTATATAGAGCATGGAGGAGTGATAGTATATATACTAATTGCTCTAAATATCATAGGTTTTTCAATCATGCTATATAAGCTTGTAGAGATTGTGATCTACAAAAGAGCACGACATAGTGTTATAGATAATATGTTAAGTGAGTCAGATCACTCAGATAAGAGCATAGAGTTTTCAATACTCAAAGATAATATCAACAATAAGATCATAAGGCTCGAGAAGGGTCTAGGAGTTGTAAAAAACATAGCCACTATAGCACCCTTGCTCGGTCTTCTAGGTACTGTTATAGGTGTGCTTTTAGCATTTGAGGCTATCTCAAAGCAGGGCATGGATGACCCATCGATATTTGCAGGAGGTATCTCTATGGCTCTTATTACCACGGTAGCTGGACTTATAGTTGCCATACCACACTACATAGGCTACAACTCACTTATAGCAATGTTAGATAGACTTGAAGCACTTATGCACAGTGAGCTTGGGGTGAGGCTAAGTCGATGAGGCGTCGTGAGCAGATAGCACCAGATCTTACACCAATCATAGATATAGTCTTTTTGATTTTAATCTTTTTTCTTGTGAGCTCAACATTTAAAAAAGATGAAAAGGCGCTAGATCTTACTCTGCCATCAAGCACACAGGCAGCATCAAAGATCAAAAAAGAGCAGCTAGATATAGAGTTAGACTCTACTACTATAGCATTTGATGGTGTTAAGATGAGTTTTGATGAGCTAGATACCATCTTGAGTACTCAAGATAGCAAAGAAGATGTGGTCAATATACGCATAGACAAGAGTGTTGAGTACGCTAGGGTTGTAGAGCTATTTGATCTTTTAAAAAAACATCAACTCTATAATCTAGCACTGCAAAGTAGTGTAGAGTAGCCTATCTTGGCTCTATGAAAAGAACTTTTTCATAGCAGCAAAAAATATCTTCATAGCACCTTTGTTTTGTGCTACATTCTCTACAAATTGATCATAGCTCTCTTGTCTGGAGTCTAAGAAGCCGTTGAAGTATAGTTCAGCTGCTTTAAGACCCTGCTCAGACTCTATCTCAAGTAGTTTTGCATAGATCGGCTCTATTGTATCCACAACCTTTCGTGGACACATTTGGCGAAATGCCATGTAGCCATTGATCTCATTGGTTGATGGATCTCTTTTGATGTCAAACTCTGTTGTGACCCAGTAGTAGCGACCATCTTTTGCTAGATTTTTTACAACAGCATAGATGCTATTACCACTTTTTAGTCTATCCCACATAAGTTTAAATATAGTTTTTGGCATATCTGGATGTCGTATGATATTGTGCGGTTTACCCACAAGCTCTGTAAGATCATAGCCAGACACCTGCAAAAAATAGTCATTTGCAAATTGTATGTTACCCTTGGTATCAGTTCTGCTCATAATGTACTTATATCTGCTAAATTTTACCTCTTCATCTTTTGGTACAATAGACATCTTTTAACCTTTTATATGTATTTCACTCATATTAAGTGGAGTTATGAGTACATTATAACATATATATTTAAATTAATATTTAAATAAGTACAGTAGATAAAGTTTTCGATTTTATCGTATATTGAGGTACTCTTTTAGACTTACATCGCTCCAAGCTATGCTCTGTTTAAGATACTCTGTAGCACTCTGGTTCACCCTTTTAAAGTCAGGATTTAGGTCGCTTTGCTCGCTTAAAACATCTAGTGTGGCTGCTTTTGCAGCATCTATGACACTTTGTGGAAATTGTTGTAGTTTAACTCCTAGTGAGTCTAATTTCTGTAGAGCTTGTGTATTTTTTGCTTGAAATTCAACTATCATGTTAGCGTTCATCTCAGCTATAGCAGACTCTATCATGGCTTGATGTTCTTGTGCTAAAGAGCTCCATGTTGTATGGTTAAATGTCATCTCAAGCACAGAGCCTGGCTCATGCCAACCACTGTAGTAGTATGGAGCAACTTTATAAAAGCCCATCATAGTATCAAGCGCAGGTCCTACCCATTCGGTAGCATCTATAACTCCGCGCTCTAGTGAGGTGTATATCTCACCAGCAGGTAGGAGTATGGGGTTTGCTCCAAGTTTTGCCATCACCTCACCACCAAGCCCTGGTATACGCATCTTTAGGCCCTCTATATCTTTTAGGCTTTTTATCGGTTTTTTAAACCACCCACCCATCTGAATATTGGTATTGCCACCTGCAAATGGGTAGAGGTTGTGCTTTGCATAGAGTTCTCTCCATAGCTGCATGCCACCTCCAAACATAAGCCAACCATTCAACTCTTGAGCAGTGAGTCCAAATGGAAAACCACTAAAGAGTGAAAAGGCACTATTTTTACCTTTCCAGTAGTATGGACCTGAGTGAAAGCCATCTAGTTTACCACTACTAGTTGCATCAAAAACTCCAAGAGCAGGTACTAGTGTATTTTTAGCAAAGATTTTAATCTGAAGTGATTTGGCGCTTATCTGCTCTATGCGAGAGGCAAATCTATCAACACCTGTACCCATGATAGGAAAGTGTGCTGGCCAACTTGTGGCAATTTTAAGAGTTTTAGTAACTGCTCTGTTGATATTGATAGTAGAGAGCTTCTCATCTTGTTTTTGCGGATGTTTTGTGTGATCAATTGCTACTCTGTTGCTCTCATTGCAACCATGTAGAGCTAGAGCAGTTGTTGTTAATGCAGCAGATGTTAAAAATGAACGCCTATTCAAAATTAGCCTTTTTGTATGGGAATATTGATAGTAATCTCTTGTTGATGTATCTCATAATATAGCGAGGCATCTTCACATAGAGCCTTTATAGTAGAGTTGTCACACACTTGTGGCTCATCGCTACTTATGCTTAAAGAGTAAAAAGAGTATCTCTTCTCACCAAATTTAATATACTCACCAACACGAAAAGAGAGCTTTATAGTGATAGTTGTGCTGTTGCTAAAAAATCTAAATATCGCATTGAGCACTTTTGTAAAACTCTCTATCTTAAGTTTAACATCGGGCATAGTTGGATCTAGGATTTTTACAAATCTACACCCTAGGTTAATAGAGCTACTGCTTATGCATAGATCAAGTAGAGCATAAAGATCAACCATCTCCCCGCCACTATCTGGATCTTTTAGTTTAAATGTTGGAGTCTGATAGAGCCTGATGCCTATACGCTCTTCGCTCTCATATCCAACCATAACACCAAAAAATTTAAATCTCCCATACTCTAGATCCATAAATGTACTCTTAAAGCCAAAAGATCTACTAGCGTATGTGGTAGCTAGTTTGAAGAGTTCTTGATGTTTGATAGCACCCAGTAGAAATTGAGCTTCAGCATTTAACGAGATCAATTTTCCCGATGTATCAAAGAGTAAAAATGGGTTAAAATCATACTCTATCCACTGCTGTTCAAACGACATTACTCTTCAATATAATTTTTTAGTTTTCTTCCCACTTTAGGGTGTTTTAGCTTCTTAATAGCACTTGACTCTATCTGTCTAACTCTCTCTCTAGTGACATTGAGCTCCTTGCCAATCTCCTCTAGTGTGCGATCGCTCTCATCTTCCATTATCCCAAAGCGCATCTTAATTACAGCCTTTTCTCTCTCATTTAGCTGCTCTAGCACATCTTCAATCTGGATTCTAAGATCATCTTTCATGATGGCATCACTTGGTGAGAGTGAGGTTTTGTCTTCTATAAAGTCTCCAAATCGCCCATCTTCTTCGCTACCTATTGGTGCCTCTAATGAGATAGGTTCTTTAGTGATTTTGATGACATTTTTTACCTTCTCAACCGTAAGTTCAACCTCTTTAGCTATAACATCTACACTAGGCTCTTTGCCATTCTCTTGTAGATACTTACGCATGATTTTATTGATACGGTTGATGGTTTCGATCATATGTATAGGTATACGGATAGTTCTTGCTTGATCAGCTATGGCGCGTGATATAGCTTGACGAATCCACCAAGTTGCATAGGTTGAGAATTTGTAACCTTTTTGGTACTCAAACTTATCTACTGCTTTCATAAGACCGATATTGCCCTCTTGGATGAGATCTAGAAATGGTAGACCACGATTGGTATACCGTTTAGCAATTGACACAACAAGGCGTAGGTTTGACTTTGCCATGCGTGTTTTTGCAACCTCGCTTATGGCTTTACCGCGCTTGATCTGCTCTAATATGTCAAGTAGTTTATCTGGATCCATGTTGAAGCTACTTTTTGATGCTTCTTGGGTTTTGATGAGCTTCTTGATCTCCATATATGTACCAACCATCGTGGCTTCTGGCACCATGTTAGATATATCGTCTTTAGTTAGATTGCATATGTTAGCGATGATCTTGTCGTGATTTTGACGCAACATATCATTAAAGAGTGGCAGTTTGTACTCTAATCTTTTTAGCTCTTTCTCAAAACCATCTCCACTCTTTAGTGAAGTCTCCATAGACTTGACCAATTCGTTGATAAGTTTTGAAGTTGGGCCTAGATCTAAAAGCTTCTCTCTTAGAGTTTTTTTACGAAAGCTTGCTATTAGAAAGTTATGTATGCTCTCATGGTCGCTTGGATCATCGTTAGCATTTTCTATCGCTTTGTCTTGAGCCTTTTGCCACTCTTTTCGCGCCTTTTCAAGAGCTTTAAAACTTATGACAACTTTGTCTACACGCTTGCCATCGGTAGTAGATGGCTCACTATCTTCACTATCAGAGTCTGTGCTCTCTTTCTCATCTTCAAAGCTTCTAAAGAGCTCTTTTACGCGTCTCTCCCTGTTGATAAGCGGCTCTTTATAGTCTAATATAAAGTCTATAAGGTAACCAACTGAGCAGATTGCGTCTATAATGATGCTCTCACCAAACTCAATCTTTTTTGAGATCTCAACCTCTTCCTCTTTTGTGAGAAGTTGGATCTGACCCATCTCACGCAGATACATTCTAACAGGTGAGTCTGAACGCGACCACTCTAGCAGTTCGTGTTGTTTGAGTATGTCAAACTCTTGATCGCTAAACTCTGCTACTAGTTTGCGTTGGGCCTGTAGTCTCTCATCTGCCTCTTGTTGATTTAAGAGTTTGGCATGTTCTGATGATGTAAAAAGGCACCTCTTATGTTTTTGAGCTAATTTAGCAACTGTTTTTGCTTGAGCTACTGTCGGAGCTTTGCTAAAAGCTTCAGTAATAGACTCATATGTGATACAGTTGGCACTAGTGTGATTAGCAAATATCGACTCTATGTGTTGGTTGAGTTCTTTGGTGGTCATTGAGCGTGGCTCCTGCTGCAATTTAAAGTTATGCATTATACCCAAGTAAAGCTTATAGAAATATTACCTACTCTCTTTTTAGCCTTTTTGCAAAGTTTTGATATAATTGCGCAAATTTAAATCTTAAAGTTAGAGATTGAAAGATTGCAGGTATGTTTATGGAGAGTTTAAGAGGAAAAGTGTGGAGATTCGGTAAAGATATAGATACCGATCTTATCATAGCAGCTAGATATCTAAATACATCAGATCCAGAAGAGTTAGCAAAACATGTGATGGAGGATGCTGATCCAGAATTTGTAAAAAAGGTAAGTGCTGGTGATATCATAGTAGCTGGCGATAATTTTGGGTGTGGCTCCTCAAGAGAGCATGCCCCTATAGCACTAAAAGCAGCTGGTGTAGCGGCGATCATAGCACCATCTTTTGCGCGGATTTTTTATCGTAATGCTTTTAACATGGGTCTACCTATATTTGAGCTCAAGCAGAGTGATCAGATTGGTGAGGGTGATGTGGTAAGCATTGAGCTAGATAGAGGTGTGATTAACAATGAGAGTTCTGGCAAGTCATATGAGTTTGTACCGATACCACCTTTTATGTTATCACTACTCCAGAGTGGTGGTCTTATGAACTCTATAGAGAGAGGAGCGTAGGCATGAAGTCTTACAATATAGCAGTAATTAAAGGTGATGGCATAGGTTCAGAGATCATAGCTGAAGCCATAAAAGTACTTGATGCGGTTGCATCTGTTGAGGGCTTTGCTCTACATTATGATGATCTGTTGATGGGTGGAATTGCTTATGATATCACAGGTGATCCGTTGCCTCAGGAGACTATCAATAGAGCTAAAAATAGTGACGCGGTACTATTTGGAGCAATTGGTGGAGAGAAGTGGGATACGCTAGAGCGCTCAAAGCGACCAGAGAGTGGACTTTTAAGGTTTAGAAAAGAGCTTGGAGTTTTTGCAAACTTGCGTCCAGCTGTAGTCTATGATGAGCTTATAAATGCGAGCTCACTAAAGCCTCAAATCATCAAGGGTGTAGATATCATGGTGGTTCGTGAGCTTATTGGTGGTATCTATTTTGGTGAGCCACGAGGGCGCGAGGGTGATAGAGCCTACAATACCATGGTCTATACAGTTGCAGAGATAGAGCGCATCGCACATAAAGCTTTTAAGATAGCCATGCAACGCGATAAGAGAGTCTGCTCTATAGATAAGGCAAATGTTCTAGATGTTTCACAGCTATGGCGTGATACGGTTGATGAGATCTCTAAAGAGTACCCAGAGGTGACATTAACACATATGTATGTTGACAATGCAGCTATGCAACTTATACGCAATCCAAAACAGTTTGATGTTATGTTGACAGGCAATATCTTTGGTGATATATTGAGTGATGAGGCTAGCATGTTATCAGGCTCAATAGGTCTATTGCCATCTGCTTCTATAGGCTCTAAGATAGGTGTATATGAGCCTATCCACGGCTCTGCACCAGACATAGCAGGACAGGGGATCGCCAACCCAATAGCTACTATATCAAGTGCATCCATGATGTTGCGATATGCACTTGGGCAAACAAGTGCTGCTGATAGGATAGATAGTGCTATAGCACAGACTTTAAAAGATGGCTACCGTACGCAGGATCTAGCGGAGTTTGACGCAAAAGAGATCTGTTCAACAAGTGAGATAGGCTCTATCATAGCAAATTATACAGTTAAAAAATCATGACAAATAGACGCGTTTTGATTGAGTGTGATGATGAGAAAGGATTGGTCTACAAGGTCTCTACCATCTTCTATGAGCTCAATCTTAACATACTCTCCAATAGTGAGTTTGTAGATAGCGAAAATGGGCGATTTTTTATGCGTAGTGTTGTGACTACAGAGAGCTCTGATTTAGAGCTTAAGGATAGACTTAGGGCTCTGTTGCCAAAAGAGGCACAGATCAAGATAGTGACGGACGAGAGAAAAAAGATAGTACTTTTTGCTACAAAAGAGTCACATGCACTTGGTGATATATTGATACGATATGACTCTAGTGAGCTTGATGCAGATATATTAGCAGTTATCTCAAATCATAGTACTTTAGAGTCTCTAACTAGCCGTTTTGATATACCATTTTTTCACATCAGCGCAGATGGTATAAGTCGCAAGGAGCATGAGAGCAGAGTTTTGAAGTGTTTAAGAGATTTTGAGCAGATAGATTATATTGTACTTGCTAAGTATATGCGTATCCTTACGCCAGAATTTGTTACTCTGTATGAGAACCGCATTATCAATATCCACCACTCATTTTTACCAGCCTTCATAGGTGCAAATCCATATAAGCAAGCGTATGATCGAGGCGTAAAGATCATAGGGGCAACAGCTCACTTTGTCAACAATGATCTTGATGAAGGTCCTATCATAGCACAAGGTGTAAGTCATGTAGATCACGCATATGATTGGCATGGTATGCAGAGACTTGGGCGTGATACAGAGAAGATTGTGCTCTCACAAGCACTTAAGCTTGCTCTTGAAGATCGTATATTTGTCTACAAAAATAGAAGTGTAATTTTTTAATGTTTAACATAGTTTTAATCACTCCTCAGATCCCAAACAATACAGGAGCCATAGGTAGACTGTGTGTCAATACAGGCTCTACTTTGCACCTAGTTAAACCACTAGGTTTTGATATAGACCAGAAGGCTATTAGGCGTGCAGGTCTTGACTATTGGCACAGGGTAGATCTTAAAGTATGGAGTAGTATGGAGCAGTTCTTAGATAGCATTGCAGATCACTCTAGGCTATTTTTTGCTACTACAAAAACTGACAATCCATACTTTGAGCAGGAGTATAGGGCTGGTGATTATCTTCTATTTGGTAGTGAGACAACAGGTATTGATGAGGCTCTGTTGAGAGAGTATCGGGCTCAGTGTATAACTATCCCGATGGCAAAAGAGGGTAGAAGTTTAAATCTAGCCATTAGCAGTGCTATTGTATTATATAGCGCAATAGAGAAAAATTATGCGAGTTTTAAGGAGCTAAAGTGCACCCAGTCATAGATACTATCATGCTTATACTTTTTGTGATCTTTATGATCGCAATATTTGGCGGCTACCACTCCAATAAGTTCAAAGAGCGCGAAGCTGAACAGAAAGAGCTAGAGCGTCGCAAAAAAGAGCAAGAGTTAAGAGATGATGAGAGTCAATAGATCATGAGTGCTACTCTGTATGCACCATGGCGTAGTGCTTATCTTAAGCGCAATATTGATGCTAAGTGTGTCTTTTGTGACATAGTAGATCGTCGTGACGATAAGAGTCTTGGTGTGATTTGGCGTGATAGAGACTGTTTTATTGTGATGAATGCTTACCCGTATACTCCTGGACACTTTATGATTATACCCCACAAACATACTGACTCACTAGAGAGTTTAGATCCACAGGTGTGGTTGCGCATGTCTGCTTTGGCTCAGCAAGGCGTAGAGCTACTAAAGGATGGGTTTGGTGCAGAAGGTGTTAATCTTGGTATGAACTTAGGTAGAGCAGGGGGCGCTGGAATAGCAGAGCATATACATCTGCATCTAGTGCCAAGATTTGGACAAGATACTAACTTTATAACATCAGTAGCGCACACTAGAGTCTACTCTACAGATTTTGATAAAGTGTATGAGAAGATACTCTCTTTGGCGCTAGAGTATTTTACTGCTACTTAGTAGGGTTGGCTAACACTCCCATAAACAGCAGTGCGCCTGTATTGTTATCTTTGATAAGAAAGATAAATGCTCTATTGGCTATAAGCTTAAACGGTGTTGTGTCTCCTGAAGTCTCTACTATGATAGCGGTTGCAGCAGCAGCTTCTGTACCAGCCTCATTGACATCTATAAAAGTTTGATGAACTACATCTGACACAAATAGATCACCAATTTGTACATTTGATAGTAGCCTAAAATCAGCCTCTGAATCTGAAAAGATTTTTTTCATACCAAGACTTTTAAGGTCAGACTTAAGGCTTTTTGTCCCCCATTTAAATTTAAACTTTGGTAATTTCAATACTGTATTTTGCTCACTTAGCCCACTTGTGAGCTCTTCTAACTTGATATCATCTAAGTGAGTTAGACAAGTAGAGATGCTATGCCCATCATTTGGTAGCACTATAAACATAGAGAACTCTTTAGCAGCATATGGTAGCTCTACGCTCTTAAACATCGCATTTGAACTAACATTTAGTTCTGTCTCAAGGCTCATCATCTGTACATCAACACTATCTCCTCCATCAAGATAAAAAGGAGCTTGAGTTGTGCTGTTAGCGTCAAATTCTGTTAGCCAATTGCCTAAGAAATAGATAGCATTTACAAGAACTATTTTTGTTGTGCTTGATAGGGGAGATAGCAGATCTTTAATCTTCTCTTCGGTGTGATCCTCTACCCAGGCATTGATTGTTTTATAGCTAGTGGCATTGCTGTAATCTAGTGGAGTAATTGATGATTTGTAGTCATCTTGAAGTACTTTGCTAAACTTAGAAGATAAAACAAAGTTGCTATTTGGCCAGATTGAGTTTGCTACATTAAGCCTATTTGCTCTATTTGTTTGCATTGCCAGAAGCTCTTTAAAGGAGTTGTGAACCGATAAGTTTTGATCAAAATACATGACATCTTCAAGCTCTTTAGCTGTGTCTGAAGCTGTGCCTGCATATAACATAGATAGTGCAGAGTAGATGCTAAATGGTGAAATAAGGAGATTCTCTTTGTTGTTAGCATGTCTCTTAAATAGATCATGACCAAACTTCTCACTGCTTATAACAAGTGAGTCTGTGCTAGTGATTGCTCTGGAGATACTGGTAGTGTTACACTCTCCATGGTGTATGTATGTAGCAGTAGTATCTTTGTTGAACTCACAGAGATTTGGGTATGTTGTACTTATGCTATAACATGGGGCTGCGATGCACTGTACCTGTTTGGAGGCACAGATGGGGCTATATTGAGTATCGCAGGCTATATTTGGCTCACTGGAGATACTAGATGAGAAGCTATTTGTGCTACTAGAGGAGATGGCACTAGAGCTGCTGTTGGCATCACTGCTTTTGCTAGAGTCACAACCAATAGTCAATGTAAGCCAAGACATTGTTAAGATCACTATAAGTATATTTTTCAAGATAACTCCTTTGTTGTATCTTAGTATTGTATCTAAATATATTGAGAGGGTTCTGGTGCACTCACAATGTAACCATTATGTAACCGACTGTAGATACTATTGCGACTTAAGATTTGGCTTAAAGGTACATTTATGAATGCGGCGCTCTTTAAAAACTTCTCATCTCTCTCTGCGGCACTATCTTTTGTCATACTGTTTGGTATCTTCTTGGTACTTTTTATCTACTCTAAAGATGCTATATCTCAGTTTGGTCTTGGGTTTTTATTTGAGAGTATTTGGGAAGTTGGCGAAGATGATGAAGGTGGGGTTTTTGGTGGAGTTGTACCGATAGTAGGAACTCTATATGCCACCCTTATAGCTATGATTGTAGCTACTCCAATTGCGCTTGGAATTGCCATCTTTTTGACTGAAGTTGCACCCGATTTTATGGTAAAGCCTGTATCTGTTTCTATTGAGCTTTTAGCTGCTATTCCTAGTATCATCTATGGTATGTGGGGGCTTTTTTATCTTGCTCCAATTGTGCAACATTTTTTTGGAGGTAGTGGTATGGGGCTTTTGACAGCAGGGCTTGTGCTGGCTATTATGGTTATTCCTTTTATGTCTGCTATCTCAAAAGATGCTATGAATACAACTCCAGATGTTTTAAAAGAGAGCGCGTATGCTATGGGAGCAACAAAATTTGAAGTGATCAAAGATGTTGTCATGCCATACTCAAAAGCTGGTATCATTGGCTCAATTATCTTAGCTCTTGGACGAGCACTTGGTGAGACTATGGCTGTGGCATTTTTGATAGGCTCTGTTATGAGTATCCCAAAAGCTATCACAGATCCAACAACTTCTATACCTGTTCTTTTGGCAAACAACTTTGCAGAAGCAGATGATCTTGAGCTATCTTCAATGTTCTATCTAGCACTTATCTTGTTTGTGATTAGTTTTATTATCATATCTATAGCTAAATTTTACTTTTTGGGGAGAAAAAAATGAACCGTTTACTGCTCAACAGACTCATCATGGTACTCTCAACTATATCTGCGATTGTTGGTATAGTGTTTCTGTTTTGGATACTAGCAACTTTAAGTATAAAAGGTGTTAGTAGTATGCACTTTAATATCTTTTTTAACGACCTTGTAAATGGAGGCATCAGAAATCTTCTAGTCGGACAGTTTACAATGGCAATAATTGCAACTATCATAGGCGTACCTCTTGGCATGATGGCAGGAATCTACTTGCGTGAATATAGCAATGATAGCACTCTAGCGTCTATTATGAGAAACTTAAGTGATGTTATGATGAGTGCACCATCAATTGTTATAGGAGTTTTTGTCTATGCGATCATGGTAAGCCCTGTGAATCAATACAATGGTTGGGCTGGAAGCGTAGCTCTATCTATCATGATGATCCCTATCATCATCTCAACAACAGATAATATGCTATCACTTGTACCCAAAGAGCTTAGAGAAGCTGGTATCGCACTTGGAGGTAGTAAACATAAAATTATCGTCCAGATAGTGCTTAGAGCTGCAAAGGTTGGTATCACAACGGGAGTTTTATTGGCATTTGCTAGGATTATTGGTGAAACAGCACCACTTCTATTTACCTCAGCAAACAACGCTTATTTTACAATGAACATGAGTGATCAATTTCCTTCACTTACGGTGAGCATCTACAATCTTGCAAACTATCCAGATAGTGCAAGTAGAGATCTTGCATGGGCAGCGGCTTTTGTGCTAACCATGATAGTGCTTTTTATAAACATAACCGGAAGATTTATCACAAGAGAGAGGAGATAATATATGCCAAAACAGATTATTT
>Ga0256834_1001987_pt1 | contig 13302 bp, 13 predicted proteins | sample 4281140metaG_FD_190536 | JGI IMG/M metagenome (GOLD analysis project Ga0256834, IMG submission 190536) | Hydrothermal vent microbial communities from East Pacific Rise, Pacific Ocean - 4281-140 | ecosystem: Environmental > Aquatic > Marine > Hydrothermal vents | place: Pacific Ocean: East... | reverse complement strand
CATCCTCTGAGACAGAACTCGTAAATAGCATAAGTCAGAGCGGGCTCTTAAAAATAGAAAATCTTGAAGATGAATCAACTATTACAACAGAAACTATCGACATAAAAGGAAGTTTTCTAAATGGAGATATATCTCAGATAATTATCTCTGGGAAGAAAGCCACTATAAACACTCAAGATAAAACCTTTGAAATAAAAGCTGTTTCAACAAAACAAAAAGAAAATGATATAATTATAAAAATCTACAATGATAGTCAGGAGGTTCTTGGAAAGCAAGTATATACCGTCTACTACAATTATGGAATTGCTCCAGCAAATGAACCCCTCTTCAAAGTGGAAAACTATTCTCTCGACGCAACAGAGTTTCAGTTCATATCCCCAAAACAAAACCCTTATACTACTGATGCCTGAGTTGTTATGATAGAAGGGAGAGTTCCTGCTGGAATAGTAAAACAGATAAGTATAAATGGCTATGTGTTAAGGAAATTTCCTCAGTATGGAACGTATTGGGCATATTTTGCAAATGAGGAGTTTGGAAACCTAAAAACAGGACTCAACGTTTATAAAGTAGATTATATAGGAAAAGATTGAGAATCTCTCCACTCTAATGCCTTCACTATAGTGAAAAACAAAGCAAAACCTGTACAAGTAGAACCTGTAGTTACAGAAAAAGTAATGAGTGATGAGGCAAGTCCAGTTTCATAACAGATTTTAAAAAAGTACCCCCGAGACTAGGAGTACTTTTTTAAAATCTTAAATTCTTAACAAGAGCAACCACTTCCACATCCCTCAGGAGCACATCCTCACTCTGATCATCCTCAGATAATACTTACAAACATGGACTTGAGCTCATCCTCTTCTGGAACAAGTCCTTCAAAAATGATATCCTTGAAATCTATAGACTCTTCTTCTATAATGAGAGCCGGCATTTCCTTTATATCAAGCTCCTTTTTGTAATCCTCATCAGTAGTCATCTTGAGCTCTACCATATCTACAAGTCCTAACTCTGTAAGAACCATTTTTACTTTTTCTTCCAATTGCTTTGTTTTATCTCATTCCCCAAATAATACAACTTTCATATACAATACATAATATAATTAAAAACAGTTCTATCATATGATAGAACTGTTTTTTTACAAGTATGTTTTATGTTTTAGCTTTTTACTCTTTTTCAGAAGAATTTTCAGATTCTACTCATTCAGATGATTCCCCATCAGCTTCTCCCTCTTCTCCTTCTGTAACTATAGTCTCTTCAACTTCAACTTTCGCTGGTTGAGCTGCGAGTACTAGTGGAGTTTCTATTGGCATGTCTATTTCATATTTCTCTATATCGAGTCCAATATCTGCAAGTGTAACTGTGTCCCCTATTTCTTTAAGTACTGAAAGATCAATATCAAAGTGATCTACTAGATTTCTTGGAAGACATTTTACTTCTATATCTTTTACAGCTTCATTAATGATAGCCCCTTCTTTTTCAGCAGGTGCATCTCAGATAAAATGAAGTGCAATACGTGTAGTAAGTTTTTCACCTCTAGTAAGTGCGTAGAAATCCATATGAAGGAAATCTCCCGTTACAGGGTTTCTATCAATCTTATGAATCAACACTTCAATATCTTCTTTTCCTACTTTAAGATTGATAATAGTACTTTCTCATGCTGTACGATAAGCTCTTAAGAGTTTTGAGTTATCTATTTTAAGAGAAATAGGTTCCTGTGTTTTTCCGTATACTATAGCTGGTATTGTATTCTCATTTCTGAGAGTTTTTACGTCTTCATCTTTTGCTCTTACTTCTGTTTCTAATACTATTTGTGTCATAATGTTCTTGTGATAAATAAAATGCCCTACTCGGCATCTTCAAAATTAAGCCAGCAAATTGTATATAAAAATCTCCTTTTGGCAAAAGTTTTTTGAGAGTTTTTTCTTGTCTTTACAAAATACTAAAAAGATATAGGATATACTTCTATATCTACTAACTTCAGAATATGTGAAGAGGTCCCGTTGTACAGGCAAGAAAGAACGCTGTAAACTCAGTAAAATGAAAAGTATTTTCTATTCACGCAAAGCTTATAGCAATAGCAGCTCAAAAGTGAGGAAATCCAGATGATAATGCTTCTCTTGCTGCTGCCATAGTCAAAGCAAAAAAAGAAGGAGTCCCAAATGACAATATCGATAGAGCTATCAAGAAATGAACTGGTGAAGATACTTCAGGAGAGCAAATTCTTGAAATAGTCTATGAATGATATGGTCCTAGTGGTATAGCTCTCATAGTCTCAACTATTACCGACAATAAAAACAGAACTGTTTCAAATATCAGACATACTTTTTCTAGATACGGAGGAAATCTTTGAGAGTCTTGAGCTGTTTCCTGGGTATTTCAGAGAAAAGGAATCCTATTTATAGACCCTCAAGAACATAGCTACAATAGTATAGAGGAGCTTGTATTCGATACAGATGCCGAAGATATAGTGCAAGGAGCCTGATATATCAAGATAATTACTAACATTGATAGTTTTCATACAGTCGAAGAGTTTTTTACTGACAAAAGTATAGATATATTTGAATCAAAAATAGACTATATCCCTGATAGTGAGGTTGAGATTACAGATTTTGATACAGCCCTAAAATTCAAGAAGATGATTCAAGCTTTTGATGAAGACGAAGATGTAACTCTTGTTTCTTCTAATGAAATCATTTCTGAAGAATTAGATAAAAAAGTTGATGCGTTTATTGAGAAGAATACATTTCAGACATAATAACCCTTCACAAAAAGACTTCCTAGTATTTAGGAAGTCTTTTTGTGGGGTTTACCTTACTATTAGTTTACCATCACTCACTTCAAATTTAAGCTTATAGAGTCATTGTTGTCCAAGAAGGAATATTTCCCCATCATCAGCTACAAAGAAATCTTCTATATCAAAGTCTCTTGCTTCTACCTGTCAGAGGTATTGCATAGATTTTACATCCTGATATCTTCAGGTATTTGGTTCAAACACAAGAACCCTATTCCCAAGGAGTATGTAAAAATAATTAAGATTATTTGCCGTATATATAGATATATTTTCATTGTCGTCTTCCCTGTCATAGTTTTTCGGGAGATTATTGAGAATAATACTCTCAAGTCTATATTTTGGTGAAACAAAGAGTTTTACGAGAGAGAGATCTCTTTTTAATATATATATTCCTCCATCAATAGCTACGCTCAAAATAACTCCAATATTGGCTGCATCTTCATCTTTTAGATATCATACTCCCTCCTGAAATTTCCCTGCAACTTTTTTATGTCTATATAATTGGTCTCTTTTTTTACCAAGAAGATAAATGTTTTGCCCATAAGAAGAAAGGATATTTGACTCTTCCCATGTTGGTTGATTTTCAACATCGAGGTAGCTATAGAATCCATTTTTCGCATAGTTCACAACTTTTCACAAGGATGTAAGAAGAATAATATCAGTATTTTGAACTGAAGCATCTATAAATACATCATTTCAAGAAAAATTCTCAAATTCATGCATCTCAGGCTCCTGCCCACTAATAATTGGTCCAATGATAGAATCCTGTGTCACTATAAATAATTTATCTGCAACACTCACGATCTTTACTGGATTCTTTATACTTTCACTTATATATAGGGTATTATCTTCTGTTGATGTAAATGTCTCTATCCCATTGAATTGCTTCTTAAGGAGCGATATGTCATCACGAACCTTTGAAACATCGTTCAAGAAAAGCTCTTGTTGTTGTATCGCTGTAATAATATCTTCTCCATTTTTTATATTCAATGAAAAAATATCAGGATTGTTAATATTTTCACTTGCGAGTCTCACATATTCACGAGCTTGCAAGAGATTCACCTTTGCTTCTTCTGCGTCTCTATTTCCTGAAGAAATACTCACAAACCCTGAAAGGATCGTATAAAGGATTATAGAACATACTATCATTCAAAGAAAAAATAAGATATTTTTTGACTGCTTCGACTGAGCAAGAACTTTCTTTTTGAGAGACATACTATAGGCAAGAACTGTTTTTATGACATTATTATCTAAAAACTTCATTCCTCGATACATAATATCCGAAAGCCTTGAATCTCTTTGTTGAGAGGAGATTTCATTATTTCTAAAAGATATGATTGCTATATTTTTCTTTGGTTTTTCTGACTTAAAAATCATCTTGATATTCTCATTAAACCCTTCTATATCTTCCAATCTTGCCCCATCTGTAATATCTCATTTGGAAAGATAATCTAGTACACGCGTTGTCCCTAAGAGAATAGTCTCCCCATTATCTACCTGCCCATTTGATATAAAACCAAAATTCTTAGATTTTTCTTCCTTTTCTGTAGCTTCTATAACGTCATTATGACTATTGATTAAGTAGCATGAAGACGATCCAAGGTTAGAAAACAAAAAATTCTTTCCCTCTAGAATACCTAAAATTGCATGAACTCCTTTTAAACTATCATTCTCATTTTTCCAAGTAGAGAGAAATGCGTTGATGTTTTCCAGCGCTAATGAAAAATCTTTATAAGTACTCTGCAAATGGATTCTATCTATAATAGAATCGAGTATTTTATTGAGAAAGAGTTCTCCAAAGCTTTCATCTTTGACACTGATAAGAACTATCAGATCGAGCGAAACATCTAGATTCACAACACGTGAGATGATGGTATTTTTTCCATCAAAGTCCATCTTCTTTACATTGATTTCGAGCATTGTTCAGTGAAGGGATTATGAAAGTATTTTTCCTTGTATTCATCATATTTTTCTACCCCCTATTGTCAATCTATTTTCAGAGACCTCTTGAAACACAAATCTTATTGACAAAAGCTCTCCTCTTCCTAGAATTGAGTTATTAAAAATAACCATAAAATATGGCTCTTTCAAAAATGTGAACTACGGTTGGGATAGTGTGACTCTGATTCTGTCTTTCAGTATCCGCAGCAGAAGCTCAAGAAAATACAATTAAGAATATAACCTCTATAATGAAGTCTGAGGAAGGTGATAGGTTAGTTAATGGAAGAGCTTTTGTCATAAGGGATTCTCAAACATGTATTAAAACTTCCCGTAAATCTCAAGCCTGTAATGGAAAGAAAGTTACTAGCAGCGGGAGCTCTTTCCCTGTTTGCAGTGTAAATATTGCATTCTGAGACATTGAATATGATATTGCATGAAATTGCAAAGATGTGCTCAATACCTTAGAATAAACAGTTAGTTTAATTAAAAAGACAAGTTTGCTACAAAACTTATAAAGATATATCATGTTCCAAATAAAACAAAGTAGACATCTCTCGTGAGGCATAACGATAGGAGGTAGTAAGAATGCTGCCTTGCCTCTTATTGCTGCGAGTCTATTATTGGAAGGAACAACAATTCTTACCAATATCCCTAATATACTAGATGTTCATGACTTTATTCATTTTCTGGAAAGTCTTGGGTGTGATATACGTTTCAAATGAGATACTCTTACTATAGATGCTTCGGTTGTCTCTTTAGACAATATTGACACGTCAAAGATAGCGAGAACTCGTGCGGGAATATATTTCATTGCTGGTTTACTGGCTCGTTTTTGAAAAGCTAATATTCCCTTCCCTCAATGAGATAAAATCGGGAAAAGACCAATAGACGAACATATACATGGATACACATGAATGGGTTTTGTATTTACAGAGACCAAAGAAAAACTCTGTTTTTCAGGGGATGGGAGTACAAAAGATGTTACTATATCTGCCTATTTCGCCGTAACAGCAACCAATAACCTTATACTCTGAGCAACCTCTAGAATATGAACCACTACGATACAACTTGCAGCTTTTGAGCCTCATGTATTTAACCTTATTGATTTCCTCAGAGAGGCAAGAGTTCAGATAGATATTCGTTATGATCATACTATTATCGTTCATGGAAAAGGAGTTCCAAAGGTATCGGTAGAACAAGAAATCATTTCTGACTATCTTCAGTCTGGAACGTTTATCATCATTGCTGCTCTGTGTGCAGAAAAGTACATAGATATCAAACAAGCACGTATTGCTGACCTCTCAGCTTTCCTCTACAAACTCCATCAAACAGGAGTCAAAACGGAAGACCTATGAGACGATACCCTTCGTGTTTATAGAGCTGATTCTCTCCAGGCTGTAGATATCCAAACCAATATATTTCCTGGATTTCCAACAGACCTCATGCCTTTGTTTAGTGTACTTATGACTCAGTGCAATGGAATAAGTCGTATACATGAGGTTCTCTATGAAGGCAGACTCAACTGGCTGGTTGAATACGAAAGACTCGGAGGACAACCCAGAATTATCAATCTCCATGAAGCAAAGATAACAGGTCCTACAGAACTTGTTTGAAACTCGGTCAATAGTTGGGATCTCCGCTCAGGAGCAGCAATGGTCATCGCTGGGATGATAGCTGAGGGGGAAACAGAGGTAGAAAATATCTACTGGATAAAACGTGGGTATGATGACTTCTTATGAAAACTTCAGGCTCTCGGGGCAGAGATAGAAGAAAAAGATTAATTTATTATTTTTACTATATATATCATGAAAGGATTTGGAATTGGACTTATTATATTTGGAGCCATTGTTATCATATTTCCTGCACTTCTTGTATTTCTCATAGGATGATTTTTTATCATCATTGGGCTCAATATATTTGTATTTTCAAAGAGATTTACAGGAAAATGAAAAAAGCCAAACGGAGAGAATTATGTGAAAGTTGGGGATTATAAGATATATAGATAATTGTGGGAAAGAAAACTATATATAAAGCCCAAATGAATTTAGCTCATATGTGAGCAGGGAAGAATCTTGACTCTAATGTATACATATATGCAAATGATATAATGGAGGCTATGGATATAGTAAAAAAGAAAGTTAGGTGACATAAGAAAAGCAAATACAGCCTATTTCCTTGTACCGCAGAAGAAGTTATTAGTATAGTTGGAGATTTACAGTCTTGATCCCCTATGTCATTAAAGAAATTTAAAAAACAATGATTTTGTTATGGATACGTAAGGTAAGTGTATCTTATTGTTTCTTACAAAGATAATCGCTCGCTATAAAATCCCAAAAAACTCGTCCTTACTTTCTTTCCAAGCAACTGATTGTCTTGGAGTATCTTTTCTATCCTTCACTCATAGTATCGGAAAAAGTGCTTCTTCCATAAAAATGGTATTTTGGCTTCCTTTGAAAAGAATCATGTATTTTTCTTTTGAATCCTTGAGAAATTTCTTGAGATGAACTCCGACCTCTCTAGAAGAAAGTGATGAAAACACTTCTCCCGTATATCATTCCTCTTTGAGCTTTGGAGTGAGGTATTTGTACATATCTGGTCCTGCTGTAAATACAAATCCCGAGTCTTTGACGTCATCATATAGTCCCTTGTGAGAATCTTCGGTTGCATCTCATATCTCTCTCATATCTCCGAGAACGTATGCGAGTGTATAGTCAGGAAAGAGTTCCTTATGAAGTGTTTTTGTATTTTTAATAATAGCTTTCATGCTCTCTGGAGCTGCATTATAGGTGCTGTCTACACAGATGTTTCCATATCTATCTGTGAACACTGTAAACCTCCCTGGTTGGATTTCAAAGTCGTAGGATATCTGCTGTTGTCCTTCTATCGTATCCCCAAGCTCTTCAAGTATTGCAAGACCAAGGCAAGTGTATTCTGCATTTTCTCTTCATAGAAGATTGATACTAAGGCTTATTTCTTTATAGAGAAAAGAAAGTCGTACTTCTTTTTCTTGTTTCTTTGTATGTATGTCTTTGGCTTGGATATCCCCACCAAAAAAGGTCGTTACTTCTTGATTCAGCACTTCTTTGTATTTTTGTGAAAACGCATCTTCACTATTTATATATACCCTTTGTTTCGCACTCTGCATAAGTTTCCATTTTTCTCTCCCGAGAGCTTCTTTGTCATAGAAAAAACCACTATGGGTAAAGTCTAACTTTGTAAATATCGCAATATCAGGAACAGCTACTTTGAGGAGAAAATCCATATCTCCAGGTCTGTCTATACCGTACTCTGCAATAAAAACATCATACTTTTTACTCCCAAAAAGAGTCATAAGAAATATCCTTCCTGTTACTTCCAGAAGTCATTGTATTGTAGGAATGTACTCTTCTATTTGAAAAAAAGAAAGAGTCATCCCGAGTTCTGAGTTAAAATTTTTCGGAGAAGTATATACTCTTTTATGAGAATATGTCTGCAGGATTTGACTCACCACCATGCGACAACTCGTTTTTCCAACACTTCCAGTAATCCCTATAACTAAAGCCTTTGTTCTCCAGAGATAGAAACGAGAACATAAAGCAAAGAAGTGGTAGAAGATTTTTAGGATTTTTTGTTTCATAATATTATAGTTCGTAATACACATACTCTATTCCGATATTCTCTAAAAAATGTTCTACTGACTTCATTTGCAAAACAACAGTATTGTCGTTTTGAAGTGGATGAAATCATATTTGTTGTCCTCTGAGAGAATCATCAAAGACTACTTGTATATCCTTCTCTTCGTTGTGTATCAATGCAAATGGACTCACACTTCCTGGTTTCAGGCCTATCTTTTCCATCATTCTTTCCTCTGATGCAAAGCTCATTTTGCTATCATCAAAAATTGCACGAATAATATTAGTATCCATCCTCTTTGTATCAGGAAGGACGACCATATAGAAGTTTGTAGCTTTTTTATTCCTGAGCAATAAACTCTTCACTCTCAACCCTGGTATATCGACTCCTTTTGCTTCATTACAGGTAAAAACGGCCTGATGTTCGTAGTTTGTGTACTGTATCTCCAGAGAATCGAGGATATCAAATATCTTTTGTTTCATACTTAGTCTTTCAAGAGTAAATATAAGAGTGCCATTCTGATAGGGACTCCGTTCCATGCTTGACGAAAAAATGCTGCGTTTGGAAGTGCATCAACTTCATGATCTACTTCATTAACTCTTGGAAGTGGGTGCATGATAGAAACATCCTTTTTTGCTGTTTTCAGAATATCCAGTGTAAGAATAAAATCATCTTTAAGTCTCTCGTATTCACTCATATCTGTAAATCTCTCTTTTTGCATACGTGTAACGTACAGTATATCTGCATCTGTAATCCCTTCTTTGTATATACTTGTTTCCGTGTAAGGAATGTTCTTTTCTTTTACAAAGTCTATGACTTTTTCTGGCATTGGGAGCTCATCAGGAGAGATAAAAGAAAAGCTTACATTTTCAAATAGTCCCATCAAAAATACGAGTGAATGAGTGGTACGACCATACTTGAGGTCTCCTACTATAGCGATATGTAGATTATCAAGAGTCTTCTTTTCCTTGAAAATAGTATATACATCCAAAAGAGCTTGTGTTGGATGTTGGTTTGTTCCATCCCCAGCATTAATAACAGGTACATCAACAGCTTCTGCTGTTTTTTCAGCACTTCCAGCTTCAGGATGACGGATAACGAGTATATCACTATACATAGAATTGATAAGTGCATTATCCTCGAGACTTTCTCCTTTTGAGAGACTACTTGTTTCTCCGTCACTTACGGTAATCACTTCTCATCCCAGACGTTTCATCGCAGACTCAAAACTGAGTCTCGTACGCGTTGATGGTTCATAGAAAAGTGATGCCATTATTTTTCCTTCCAGCAGTTTCCCAGGTTTTTCCCAAGAAATGATTTTTTCCATATCACGAGCTGTTTCAAAAATTGTTTCCAAATCCTCACGAGAAAATTGTTTTGTATGAAGGATGTTTTTATAAGGAAGCTCTGGCATGTGAAAAAAATTAGAGGATAAACTCTCTATAATATAGGGAAAAATATAAAAAACTCAAACTTGAAAAATACATCTCTCTCTATAGAATCTATTCATACTTTTTTCTCTAAATTATAAGAAAATGAAACAGAAACTCGAACTTTTGATGCCAGCTGGGAATATGGAAAAATTGAAATTTGCTTTTGCATATGGAGCAGATGCTGTATATGTCTGAGCTCCTATGTTTTCTCTTAGGGCCAGGACTAACTCATTCACTCTTGATACACTTGAAAAAGCAACAAAATATGTACGAAACCTCCAGGGGGATAAAAAAATATATTTCACTGCCAATATCTATGCACATAATCTCAAAATAAAGCCCTTTCTTGCACAGTTCAAAAAAATGGTAGCTATGAAACCTGATGCGTTTATCATGGCTGATCCAGGACTTATAAATATCGTAAGAAAAAACTATCCCGATGTGGAAATACATCTTTCTGTTCAAGCAAACAACACTAACTGGGCTCAAGTAGAGTTTTGGAGGGATTTAGGAATCAAAAGAATCATCCTCAGTCGTGAGATATCTATCAAAGAAATGAAAGAAATACACGAAAAGGTTCCAGATATAGAACTGGAAGCCTTCGTACATGGAGCTATATGTATGGCCTATTCTGGAAGATGCCTGATATCAAACTACCTCTCCCATAGGGATCCCAATCAAGGAACCTGCTCTCACTCATGTCGTTGGGAGTATAAAGTTTTTAAGGATGAAAGAAGCGAAGCAGAACTTGAAACAATAACCGGGAGACCTGAAGATTATGAAGAACTCAAGGGGAATTTTTATCTCGAAGAAAAAGAACGTCCAGGAGAGATGATGAATATCGAAGAGGATGAGTATGGAACCTATCTCATGAATTCGAGAGATCTCTGTGCTATTGACTACATACAAGAACTTGCTGATGCAGGAATCATCAGCTTCAAGGTAGAAGGAAGAAATAAAACCGTAAATTATCTCGCCTCTGTTGGTACAGCTTACAAAGAAGCTGTTTCAAAAGTTGAGGTTGGAGAAAAATATGATAGTTTAAAACTCTCTGAAGAGATATTCGGAATAGCAAACAGAGGGTATATTCCTGGATTCCTTGCTGGGAATCCAAACTCCAATGCTCAGTTTTACGAAAGAAACGGAACATTTGGAACCAAAGCTTTCTTGGGAATACTCAGAGACTATGATGAAAAAGAAAAACTCGTTCGTGTCGAGGTAAAGAACAATTTCGACTTGTGAGATACTATAGAAGTCATGTCTCCGAGCGGGATCCAAGAAATAAAAGTAGAAAAGATATACAAAACTAATATCAATCACAGTATAAAGAAGTCTGGGACCACTTTTGAATGAGACGAGTACTGATTTGATATAAAAACAGCCAAAGAAATACAAACAGCTCATGGAGGATGATATGAAGTCTGGATATCTATGTCCAAGAAGCCTGAAGCATTTAGTATTATTAGGAAAGAGTTAGTCGTTCAAAAGTAAAAAAGAACCGAGTCAAAATTGACTCGGTTCTTTTTCTATACTATTTCTTTTTCATTTCTCCAGATATCTTTCACCTTCTGTCTCTCTCGTATTTCTACTATCTCTCCTGATTCTCTGAGAAGAAGTTCTGCTGATTCTGGATAACTATTATAGTTTTTTACGCTCATAGAACTGTTGTAAGCTCAGACTCCATCAACTACAAGCATATCTCCTTTTTTTGCTTTTCTCAATTTCCTTGGTTCTATCGTCTCTTGATCATAGAGCTTAGAAGTGAGTATATCAGCACTTTCACAACAATGACCAACTACCACGTAGTCTTCGCACTCATCAGAGTCATTTATCACATGGAGAGGTTCTTGAATTCCATACATAGCAACTCTTGGCATATCATTCATTCCAGAATTTGTTTTGAGAAATTTGTATCAAGTTTCTCCTGTGTCAACAATATCTTGTATCTCCACAAGCATACTACAACTATTGATAACGAGGTATTTTCCTGGTTCCATTTCTAGGTGTATTTTGCGTCCTGTTTCTTCATAAAACAACTCATACTTCTTATTAAGAGCTTCTCAAATAGCTGAAAGATCAGCAGAAACTTCGTAATCCATAATAGCCATTTTGAGACCTCATCACATATTGAACGTGTCTATAGTTTGTATCTGACGAAGAATCTTGAAACCATGTTCTACAGAATCAACCCAACTCTCAGGAGTATTTTCGCTCCCTATATGAAAATGAAGTTTTGAAATAATAATTCCGTATTTTTCTACTATCTCTTGTACTTGATCTATTTTAGTATGCCAAATACCAAAAGATGACGTATTCCCTCCTGTAGATATTTGAGTAAACCCTCCTGAACCTACTCCAGGGTTCACACGTATTCCACATTTTTTACCAGGAAAGAGCTTCCCAAATACTTCTAGTTGGTGAAGTGAGGTAGCGACAAAGAAGACTCCATCCTCTATCAACTCCTTCATATCTTTACCTATTTCTTGACTTGAGATTTGAATATTCTCAACTGGAACTCCAGCAGCAATGGCCCTCATCGCTTCGAAACTACTGCTTGCATCAATTGATAGTCCCATATCCGAGAAAAGTTTGAGGATATTTCTCTGAGAATTTGACTTCATTGCAAATCTGACGGTATGTCCATACATGCTTGGGAAATCTAAAAATTCTTGAGCTCTTGCCCTGAGTTCTGCTTCACTATATACATATACTGGTGTCTCAAAATTCTCCTGTATATAGTCTATATGTTCCTGTATAAGAAATCTTGGTTCTTGCATAGTTAATTTATTATGTATTAAAAAATTTCAGGATTTCTCCTGAAATTTTTATCTTTTAATTTTTTCACAAACTACAAAACAAAAACTTGAGGAGAACGTCTCAAAGGTTTTATCTGTTTTTTTAGAGTTTGTATATTCATACAAATAATTATATGATTTTTATTTATTTTGAGAAATTTATTTTCTCCTGTTCTCCGGTTGCAAGATTCTCAAGTATATATTCTCCTGCTTTTTGCTCCTGCTCTCCATAAATCACAATTGAACTACAGCCTTTCTTTTTTGCGTAATTTATAGCTTTTCCGAGCTTGCGAGAAGTGAGTCATACAAGGACGTTCTTTCCTTCATTGCGAAGAGAGTTTGCTATGTTTTGTATATCAGTAAAATATGCTTCATCGAGAAGAGGGATAAAAATAAGATCTTGTTGTGTATTCTTTATCTTTTCCAGAAGTCCATGTCACTCGAGAAAGAGTTTCATCGTCTCATCTCCAGGAGCAAATCCTATCGCTGGAATATCTTCTTTGACTCCAAATATACTTGCAAGTCCATTATAACGTCCTCCCCCGAAAAGAGCGCGAGGATTGTCAGGGTTGGTATCAAATATTTCAAAAATGATTCCATCATAATAATCAAATCCACGTATGAGGTTCCCACTAAACTCTATATCATGTTCATATCCCAATTTTTCTAGACCCTCAACAAGAAAGAGAAAGTCTTTGAGTGCTTTACTTCCTGCAAGTGAAATAAATGACTC
>Ga0256834_1001986_pt1 | contig 13308 bp, 10 predicted proteins | sample 4281140metaG_FD_190536 | JGI IMG/M metagenome (GOLD analysis project Ga0256834, IMG submission 190536) | Hydrothermal vent microbial communities from East Pacific Rise, Pacific Ocean - 4281-140 | ecosystem: Environmental > Aquatic > Marine > Hydrothermal vents | place: Pacific Ocean: East... | reverse complement strand
GGCAATGTTCACTTCGCCATCAGGTCCTAGCACTGCTTGTGATATATCCTGCCATTTCGCTAGGTCAGGATTTTTAGCATCTTTAATACCAAAGGCCGCCAATACTTCGCCATCAAGCCCCTCATTATGATAAGCAATCGGCACATCATAAATTGATTTAACATCAAGCGCTTGAATAACCGCACTTTCACGCACATTACAAAATAGCGCTAATTTACGTTTTTCTGATTTTGGAATTTCTCTATCACAGCGAACCAACAAAATATCTGGTGCAATGCCGATTGAGCGCAATTCTTTTACCGAGTGCTGGGTTGGTTTGGTTTTAAGCTCACCCGCCGCCGCAATATAAGGCATAAGAGTTAGATGCACATAAATTGCATCTCCTCGTGGTAAATCATTGCCAACTTGGCGAATGGCTTCAAAGAATGGCAATGCTTCAATATCGCCAACCGTGCCGCCAATTTCTACCAAAACAAAATCAAAATCTTCATTTCCCTCAAGCACGAAATTTTTAATCTCATCGGTCACATGCGGAATAACCTGAACTGTCGCGCCCAAGAAATCTCCTCGTCGCTCTTTTGCAATAATATCAGAATATATTCGACCAGTGGTGATATTGTCTCGCTTATTGGCGCTTCGACCAGTAAATCTTTCATAATGACCAAGATCAAGATCCGTTTCAGCGCCATCGTCTGTTACAAAAACTTCTCCATGCTGGGTTGGTGACATCGTGCCGGGATCTACATTAAGATAAGGATCAAGCTTACGCAGACGCACGCTATAACCGCGCGCTTGCAACAATGCGCCAAGTGCCGCAGATGCAAGACCTTTACCCAGTGAGGAAACCACGCCTCCAGTAATAAAAATATAACGAGCCATGGGAGTTCACCTTATATAGTTTTTTATGATTCGAAATTAAAAATTTATATTTTTCACAAAAAAAAGAGGGTAAAAATACCCTCTTTAACTTAGTTTGATGCTGGTACGTTTGGCGTGTCCGAACTAGATGGTGTTGGAAGCGATAAATTTGGTGCATCAGGATCAATTGGCGCAGTTTGCTCAACTGGTGGTGGCACGGCTAAAGAATCACCCTCACCTTGCAAAGCATTAAGTGCATCAAGCACGTTTGTTGCAGGCGCTTGCTCGCCGTCCTGCCCTTGTGCGGCATTATCAAGAATAGAGTTTGTGTTACGATCAATATCGTTCACAATGCTAAGACCGATAGCCGTAGACATAAACAACGCCGCTAAAATGCCTGTTGTTCTAGTTAAAAGGTTAGCTGATGTGCGAATTGGTGCCATACCGCCACCACTATTGCCGCCCATGCCAAGCGCACCGCCCTCTGAGCGTTGAAGTAGAATAATTACGATCATCGCAATCACTATTAATAGATATATAACAATAAGAATATTTGCCATTTTTATGCCAGTTTATTACTTGAAAGAAGATTTGTCGCTTCTCTACACCTCATTTATAAGAATTACTAGTATATAAGACAAAATTTTGGCAATTTTCTATTTTACTGCACTAATAATGCCAATAAAATCACTTGCTTTTAGGCTAGCACCGCCAACAAGACCACCGTTCACGTCAGTAATTTCTAAAATCTTAGCCGCATTGCTTGCTTTCATTGACCCACCATAAAGAATCGCCGTATTTGCCCCCTGCTCGCCAAATCGAGCGCTTAGCGCATTTCTTAAAGCTGAGTGCATTTCATCAATGTCAGCAATAGAAGGCACAAGACCCGTGCCAATTGCCCATACTGGCTCATATGCTACAATGATTTCATTATTACTTATATCTAAGGGAAGCGAATTTTCTAATTGCTCAAGCACAATCTCAAGTGCCTTGCCGCTTTTTCTTTCAGCCTCTGTTTCTCCAATGCAAATGATTGGAATAATATTTGCTCTAAAAGCCGCCTCTGCTTTAGCTTTTACAGTCTGATTTGTCTCAAAGCAATCAGCACGACGCTCTGAATGCCCAACAATTACATAGGTTGCGCCTGCATCTGCTAGCATCTCTGCGCTAATGTCACCCGTATGCGCACCGCTGACATTTGCATGGCAATTCTGCCCACCAAACATAACATTATCACCACCTGCCCTACAAGCTGGTCTTAACAGGGTTGCAGGCGGACAAATTACCACTTTACATTTAACATCATCAATTTCTCCCACCGCTTTATTTAGAACTTCAATCTGTTCTAAATTTTCAGCTAAGCCGTTCATTTTCCAGTTGCCAATGATTAGTGGAATAATTGATGCAAACATTTTTCTCTCTCCTGAAACAAATAATTGGACAGTTGCGCCCTATTGTTTTAACTCACATAACTATTATGTGTTTTTATAAACATTAGATAATATAGCTAAAATTGTCTATTGTGTTTGAAACTAAAATGCAAAAATATAAAGAAAAAAATTTACTCTAAGGAAATATAATAATGCTTGATGGTTTACGTGATTTTGCCAGAACTTGGCCAGGAAAAATTCTTGGCGGATTTTTATTGGTTGGTTTAGCGGGCTTTGGTGTTTCTGGAGTGCTTACTGGCTCATCTTTTAATACTGTTGCAAAAGTTGGTAGTGAAAAAATCACCAGTGTGCAGTTTCAACGAGCGTATAACAGGCAAGTGAATGATTATGCGGGGCAAAGCGGAACTGTGCCAACATCAGAAGAAGCAATAGCGCTTGGTATTCCTTCAGTAGTAATCAATCAATTAGCAAATGAAGCTAGCCTTAATGCTTTAAGTAAAGATTTTGGGCTTGGTATTTCTGATAAAAGGCTTGGCGGCCTAGTGCGCCAAGACCCAAGTTTTGGCACAACTCTTGGTGCTTTTGATCCTGCAAATTTCAGATCAGTTTTACAAAGAAATGGCTGGACTGAAAAAGATTATTTTGACACGCAGAAAAAAGCGGCAATGCGCCAACAATTATCATTGGGTATTTTTGCAGGCGTTAGTGCGCCCAAAGCTGCCTTAACTCTGGTTTCTCGTTATGGTGGTGATAAACGTGATATTGAATATTTCATTGTATCCGATGAAAACATGCTTCCTCCTGCTGATCCAACCCAAGCAGAAATTGCAAAATTTTTAACTGATAATCAAGAAGCATATAGGACTGAAACTAAGCGCAATATCAAAATTATGACGCTTTCTCCGCAAGTGATTGCAAAGGGACTTAATGTTTCTGAGCAAGAAATTAATGATGAGTATGAGCGCACAAAAGCTAATTATATTAAGATTGAAAAACGCAATATCTCTCAAGCGGCGCTTGATAATGATATTATTTTACAAAGATTTGAGCTTGGCAAGCAAGCAGGCGAAACATTTGACGACTTAGTTAAAGCCACTGGAATTAGCGTTAGTGAGCTTGGTGAAAAAGCAAAAGATGAGATTTTGGACAGTAAACTTGCCGAGGTAGCATTTTCGCTTAAACAGGGTGATTTCATTATAATTGATGGGCTTGCGGGCAAACGGGCGATTTATGTTTCCTCAATTATTGCGGGTGGACAAACTGAGCTTGCAGAAGTGAAAGAGCAAATTGCTGACAGGTTAAAAAATCGTCAAGCACGAGAGATGTATGTTGATATTTTAGATAATATTGAAGAACAAAGAGCGGCGTTTAAGTCGATAGAAGATATCGCTAGACAGTTTAAGCTTGAGATTTTCAATGCCAGCATTACTGCAACTGGCGAGGGTCTTGAAACTGTTTCTGATATTGCACCAGATGCTCGCACTAAAGTTTCTGGAACAGTGTTTGCGGCAAAAATTGATTCTCTTGCCCCCTCTGTTGCGCTTGGCGCAAATATGAATGTTTGGTTTGATATTATCTCAATTGATGAAGCAAGAGATCAAAACATTGCTGAGGTTGGTGAAGAAATTAAAGCACAATTGCTTGAACATGCAACAAGAGAAGAGCTTGAACATCAGGTTGAAGAAATTGTTGAAGAAATTAAAAATGGTGCTGATTTTGCTACTACCGCTGTTACAAAACAATATGTTTTAGCGCAAGCAAATGGCTTAAGCCGCTTAACTCAAGGTGGGGATTTTAGCCCAATGGTTATTAATGAAATTTTTAATGGTGATAAAAATCATATTGGTTCTGCTGTTAATTCAAAGGGTAATTATGTTGTGTTTCAGGTTGTTAATTTGGTTGCCAATAGTGAAGAAAATATTGCAGCAAATGAGTTTGTAAATAACTCCATTGTTGATAGTGTTTATAACTCTTTTGCTAGCGGCTTGCTTGAAGATGATCGATTGAAAATCAATCAAGAGACTCTATCGCAAATGCTCGCTCCGTCCAGCCAAGGTGGATATAACTAATGAATGCTGCTCCTAGCTCTGAATATGATGAGTTTGAAAAAAACTACCAAAATAATATCGCCCAGATATTATGGCAGCGGGTGGTTGCTGATCTTGATACTCCTGTTGGTGCTTATCTTAAACTAGCGGCGGGGCGAAAGAATAGCTTTTTGCTTGAATCGGTGCAAGGTGGCTCGACTAAAGGGCGATTTTCTATGATTGGGCTTGAACCTGATATTATGCTTAAGGTTAAACGTAGCAGAGTAGAAATTAGCCGCAATGCACCGCATAGCGAGGCAGATTTCACGGAGCTAGATACTAAACCACTTGATGCTTTACGCTCACTAGTTGCAGAGTCACAAGCGCAAGTTCCTGCTGGGCTTCCCTCCACTGCCGCAGGGGTTTATGGCTATCTTGGTTATGACATGGTGCGCCATATGGAAGTGCTGCCAGATGAAAACCCAGACGATATGGGCTTGGCTGATAGCATTTTAATGCGCCCATCATTGTTAGCGGTTTTTGATACGCTTAAAGATGAACTTTATCTCACTGCGCCTGTTTATGTAAAAGATAATATCAGTGCAAAACAGGCATGGGAAATGGCGCAGAATAAAATTGATGACGCTAGTGTTCGCCTTAGTAAAAATGTTGAGCGGGGCGAGCAAATTGCAACATTAAATGATATTGAGGTAACATCTAACACCTCAAAAGACGAATATTTTGCTATGGTCAAGCGAGCAAAAGAATATATCACTGCGGGCGATGTTTTTCAGGTAGTTTTAAGCCAGAGGTTTGAAGCAAAATTCTCACTTCCCCCCACCGCACTATATCGAGCATTAAGGCGAACAAACCCCTCGCCCTATATGTATTTTTTAGATTTTGATGGTTTTTCAATCGCTGGTTCTAGCCCTGAAATTTTAGTGAGGGTTGATAAAGATAGAGAAATAACAATTCGCCCGATTGCTGGCACAAGAAAACGTGGTGACACACCAGCAAAAGATAAAATAATGGCAGACGAACTTATGTCTGACCCCAAAGAATTAGCCGAGCATTTAATGTTGCTTGATCTTGGGCGTAACGATGTTGGGCGGGTTGCCAAAATTGGCTCAATTAAAGTTACCGATAAATTCTTTTTGGAATATTATTCGCACGTGATGCACATTGTTTCTAACGTGATTGGTGTGCTTGATGATAAATATGATTTTGTTGATGCGCTAAGCGCAGGATTTCCTGCTGGCACGGTATCTGGCGCACCCAAAGTTCGGGCGATGGAAATTATCGATGAATTAGAGAAATCTCGGCGTGGTGTATATGGCGGTTGTGTTGGCTATTTTGGCGCCGATGGCACAATGGATACTTGTATTGTATTGCGCACTGCAATTCTTAAGAACGAAAAATTATATGTGCAGGCGGGCGCAGGAATTGTCGCCGATTCAAAACCAGAATTAGAGCAATTAGAGTGCGAAAACAAAGCCCGTGCGCTATTTAGTGCCGCAAATGAAGCAATTCGCTATGCTAATGAGAGCGAGTTTGGGCAATGAGTAAAAAAATTACAAAAAAAATAGTTGTAATTGATAATTATGATAGTTTTACCTATAATTTAGTGCATCTTATTGGCGAGTTAGACGTTGAAATTGAAGTTTTTCGCAATGACAAAATCACGCTAAAACAGATTGAAAAAATCGCACCATTTGCAATAATCCTCTCGCCCGGTCCATGCACGCCAAGTCAAGCGGGGATTTGCATTGATCTAATTAAGTATTTCAAAGATAAAATTCCAATTTTTGGCGTTTGTTTGGGCATGCAATCTATCGGGCAGGCTTTTGGCGGTGATGTGATTGGCGCACCTAGCCTGATGCATGGAAAAACCTCGCCAATATCGCATCAGGAAAAAGGCATTTTCAAAGGCATTGATAATGATTTCATTGCCACTCGTTATCATTCTTTAGCGATAGATAAAAACACTTTACCTAAAGATTTAGAAATTATTGCTAGTAGCGAAGATGATGCAATTATGGCGTTGCAACATATAGAATATCCAATCGTTGGTGTGCAGTTTCACCCCGAGAGTATTTCCTCACAATTTGGATTAGAAATACTCTCTAACTTTTTGAATATCGCAGATAAATTTAATTCAAAGAAATAGTAAAATGCAAATAAAACAAGCTCTTATTAAACTTAGCGAAGCCAAAAATCTTAGCGACAAAGAAATGCGCCAAGCAATGAATGAAATCATGTCAGGAGAGGCTAGCGAGGTGCAAATCTCTGCATTTTTAATGGGGCTTAGAGTGAAAGGCGAAACGGCAAAAGAAATTGCCGCCGCAGTCGCCATTTTACGAGAAAAAATGCTTCCAGTTGAAGCCCCCAAAAATGCCATAGATATTGTAGGCACTGGCGGAGATGGCATGGGAACGCTCAATATTTCCACCGCTACCGCAATAGTGGTTGCCAGCGCTGGCGTGCCTGTTGCAAAACACGGCAATAAGGCACTTTCTTCGAAATCTGGATCATCACAAGCATTGCAGGCACTCGGGGTAAAACTCGATTTATCAGCAAGCGACATTGCTAAATCTATCAAAAAGGCAAATATCGGCTTTATGTTTGCACCAAATCATCACCCCGCAATGAAATATGTTGGCCCCGTGCGCCAAGAATTAGGCATTCGCACTATGTTTAACCTGCTCGGACCACAATCTAACCCCGCAGGAGTGAAGCACTATTTATTGGGTGTATATGCCAAACAATGGGTAGAGCCAGTAGCCAGCGCTCTCCTTGCTAACGGCGCAACTTCTGCTTGGGTGGTGCATGGCAGTGATGGATTAGACGAAATTACCACAACAGGCGCAACTTATGTTAGCGCCATTAAGAATGGCAAAATCCGCTCATTTGAGATTTCACCCAAAGATGCGGGTTTGGACATTGCTAACCCCAAAGATTTAAGCGGTGATGACCCTATTTATAACGCAAAACAGCTAACTTTATTGTTAGAAGGCAAAAAATCTGCCTATCGTGATATTGTGCTTTTCAACGCCGCTGCTTCATTTATTATTGCTGGCATGGTTGATAACCTAAAAGAAGGTGTAGAACTGGGTGAAAAAAACATTGATGCGGGCAAGGCAAAAAATACGCTGGCGAAACTAGTTGAGGTTACAAATAGTTAAATGGCTAATATTCTTGATAAAATTATTGAATATAAAAAAGACGAAATAAAGCTGGCTAAAGAAAAACTTTCGCTTGGCGAAGTTGAGGCGCAAGCAAAAACCGCTAGCCCCACTCGTGGTTTTGAGGCGGCATTGAAAAGCAAAATTGATAACAATCAATTTGCGCTGATTGCCGAGGTAAAAAAAGCCAGTCCGTCTAAGGGTTTAATTCGAGAAGATTTCAAAGCTAGCGAGATTGCAAAAGCCTATGAAAGCGGAGGAGCGACTTGTCTTTCTGTGCTTACCGATACGCCGTCTTTTCAGGGCAAGGCACAATATATGATAGCGGCACGAGAAGCCACCACCCTGCCCGTTTTGCGTAAAGATTTCATGATTGATCCATATCAAATTGTTGAAGCACGAAGCTGGGGCGCAGATTGTATTTTGTTGATTATGGCGGTGCTTGATGTTGGTTTAGCAGGAGAACTTGCCGCTTTAGCTAAGGACGATTTGGGCATGAGTGTTTTGGTAGAAGTTCATAATCAAGCGGAGTTAGACAATGCTTTGGCGTTAGATTTCACCCTGATTGGCATTAACAATCGCAACCTTAAGGCATTTAACACAGATTTAGCCGTGAGTGAGACTTTGGTGAAAAATATTCCCCATGATCGCATTGTTGTTTCTGAAAGCGGAATTAGCAAGCATGAAGATTTATTGCGACTTTCAAAATCTGGCATAAATAGCTTTTTAGTCGGCGAAAGTCTGATGCGCCAGAGTGATGTTTTAGCGGCAACAAAGGCAATGTTAGGCAAAGAATAGGCACGCAAAAATAAAAAAAACCCATTGGTTAAAAATATTAAAATCTAAATTTTGAAAATTTTACTTTACAGAACATAATAAGAACGTGTAATAAGGTTCTATATATGTTCTGATTCTAAAGGATAAGCCAATGCTAACACACAAACAACATGAATTATTGATGTTTATTCACGAGCGAATGAAAGAAAGCGGAATTCCGCCCTCTTTTGACGAGATGAAAGATGCACTTGATTTAAGGTCTAAATCTGGCATTCATCGTCTTATTACGGCGCTTGAAGAGCGTGGATTTATTCGACGCTTACCCAATCGAGCAAGAGCGCTTGAGGTGCTTAAGTTGCCAGATTCTATGAACCCAAGCCTTGGTGGGCGAAAGAGCAAGTTTGAGCCTAGTGTGATTGAGGGTAATCTTGGTAAAATTGCTAGCCCTAAAAATATTGCACAAAATTTAGATAATGCCAACAATGACACCCAACAAGTTAGTATTCCTGTGATGGGTAGCATTGCCGCTGGCACGCCGATTGCGGCAATTCAAAATCATTCTCACACCATTGCGGTGCCACCAGAAATGCTTGGCGGGGGTGAGCATTATGCGCTTGAAATTAAGGGCGATAGCATGATTGATGCTGGGATTTTTGATGGCGATACGGTACTTATTCATAAACAACCAACTGCAAATAATGGTGATATTATTGTAGCGTTAGTTGATGATGAAGAGGCGACATTAAAGCGCTTACGTAAAAAGGGAAATACTGTTGCACTTGAGGCGGCAAATCCCGCTTATGAAACACGGATTTTTGGACCTGATAGAATTGAAGTGCAGGGAAAACTGGTTGGATTGTTGCGTAAATATTAGAAAGATTTTTGGGGTTCGATAGTTTGGGGGAGCTTTCGTTTGCGGCACACTCTGCATTCTCACTGTGAGCGTGTCGAACATTGAGTTAATCGGACAATAGAGTGTAAAATCCAATAATGACGACAATGGGGATTATCAATATCGTAAAAGCATTTAGCCAAATTTCACTGAGGAACACCAAGGTCGCATCAAGGTCGCCATGGGCGGTTTTTATCTGTGATTGCTGATCGAATTATAAACGACTGTTTATCATTTTCCCACTTAAGCCAATGAGTGCCGCCTTCCCTCATATCTCCCAAATCAACAACTTGCGTAATATTTTTACATGATTTTGGTGCATAAAGGTGAGTAACAACTAAATCTGCAATTTGGCAATCTTCTCTAAATGCTTGCTTTGATTTCACTAATGCTACGCTATAACCTAACGGACTTTGATAAAAACAGCCCAAAATATCGCATTGCATATCTTGCATTTTATTATCAATTTTTTCTTGATAGGTTTCTTGCCAAACATTCACCGCAAAACTGCCCCCTCGCCCCGATATTAAAGCAAGGCTATATTCACCGCCCCTATCTCTATTCTCCTCTCCAATATCTGGCGATTGAACCTGCCCACGAACAGCGATTGCTTTTGTGCCACTAGCTATCAAAATATCAGGTGACTTATCTATACCAAAAAATGCAATGAGTGGGATTGCAAGCATTGCTCCAAGCAGGCGAAATTTTGTAATAAAAAATGCCAACCAAGCAAATGCAAATAATCCAATCACTAATGCAATTGGCAGCAATAGAGGAGAAAAATTTATCCCCTCACTCCATGAAGAAATTAGATCTGCTATTAGAACAATAATGTCTATTGCATAGCCCATAATAAAAATAAAAGGTTGCTCAAATCCAAAGGGCATTAAAATCACCCCAATGAATGCAAAAGGTAAAACTACAAAAGCAACTATTGGTAAAGCAACAAGATTTGCCAACACCCCTAATGGCGCAGTTTGTTGAAAATGATAGGCTGCAAAAAGAGCCGTAGCGATTCCTGCGATTAAACTAGTGCTTGCTAGCCCCGCAAAAAACCTAAGAAACTTTGAATAGCTATTTCTTTGCTGTAAATTTCTTTGTTGTAAATTTTCATATATAGCGACCAGCGCAACAACTGCGGCAAATGAGAGTTGAAATGATGGTCTAAAAATTGACGATGGATCTGTGATAATTACAAAAATTGCAGCAAGGGCAACATTACGCATTGTCAACGCTCGCCGCCCAACAAGCACTGCGCCGAAAATTAGAATTAGCATAATCGTAGCACGAATTGCAGAAACGCTAGCACCAGAAAGCGCAAGATAAAATAACGCCGTAATAATGCCAACAATTGCCGCAGCTTTTTTAGTTGAGATTTTATGAGCTAATGAATATGATAAAGCGAGCAAAATTCTAATTAAAACAAACACCCCGCCCGCAACAAGCGAAAGGTGTAGCCCCGAAATTGCCAAAACATGAGCCAAGCCCGATGCTGACATCTTCTCTCTTAATTCTGGCGAAATATCACTTTGATCGCCAACGCTAAGAGCCTTTGCAATACTACCAGATTGATTTGGCAATATTTCATCTATACGAGAGCCAATTTCAAATCGCATTTTATTCACTTTTGCCAAGAACCAGTTTTTTGATTGATTAGCAATAATAATGGGCGTTTTTGTTGCACTTGCATAAGCCCCAATTCCATTAAAGTATGATTGAAACTGCCCATCATATCCACCAATAACAACAGGGCTTGGGACAGGAGTAAAACGAATATAGGCGTGAATAATATCCCCACCTGTTAATAAAGGCCCTTTTCGAATAAACAGCCTTGCTTTTTTTATTGGAATTTTCACACTATTTTCAATAGGGGCAATCGAGGTGATTATCACCCTTTGCCCGTCATCTTTATTAGAAATTATTTTTTCAACATAAGCTTCATATTTTCCATATGTAGGGCGATCAAGCATAAACGTGCCAAATAAATAGCCGTGGATTGGAAGCAGAATAAACCCAACAAACAAAGAAATTAACAGCGTTATAATGTGAATATTTTTCCCTTTAACAAAAGTAAATAAAAAATACGCAAGCAAACAGATTGCAAAAAGAAGCATCATTATTACTGAGGGATTATCTGAGGGTAGCTTATATAAAATTACCCCAAGAACCAAACAAAAAGGAATTGCGACAAACAGCCGTCTATCGTCTAATGCTATTTCTATTTGCGCACTTAAATAATGAAATGATTTTTGCACCAAATTTTTTTCATTGTTTTTTTCAATATCAAAAAAAACCGAATAACCTTGTTTGCCCGCAGATATTTGGGTTGGCTGCTCTTTGTCTTTATTAAGCAAAGCAAAATGTTTGTCTTTTAATTTTACCACAAATAATCTCGCTTAATTATAGCAATGATAAAGGCACTTGCGCCTACTGCTGTCTATGCTAAACACTGTTTATAAAAACACCAAGTGAAGTTTGTGAATATCTTGAAAGCAAAACAACAATGACAAAAGAAATAATTACTAGGTTCGCCCCCTCACCCACTGGGTTTTTACATATTGGCGGCGCAAGAACTGCTCTTTTTAATTGGGTTTATGCACAAAAATTTGGTGGCAAAATGCTACTTAGAATTGAAGACACCGATAGAGCAAGGTCGAGCAAAGAAGCACATGATGCAATTCTTGATGGTCTTAGTTGGCTAGGTTTAAGTTGGGACGGTGAGCCAGTTTCTCAATTTGCAAACCTTGAGCGCCATGCGCAAATTGCAAATGAATTAGTAAAAAGCGGGCATGCCTATAAGTGTTATTGCACACAAGAAGAGCTTGCAAAAATGCGAGAGCAGCAAAAAAACGCTGGCATATCCCCTCATTATGATGGACATTGGCGCAATAAAAATGAAACCGATGCACCAAAAGATGCTGAATTTGTTATTCGGATAAAAACCCCAAGCACTGGTGAAATCACTGTAAAAGATCATGTTCAGGGCGATGTAGTTTTCAAAAATGAAAACCTCGATGACTTTATTATTTTGCGATCAAATGGCACACCAACATATATGCTAGCGGTTGTGGTTGACGATCATGATATGGGCGTTACGCATATTATTCGTGGTGACGATCATTTAACAAATGCAGCTCGACAAATCACAATTTATTTGGCGCTTGGTTGGGATATTCCACAAATGGCTCATATTCCGCTTATTCATGGCGCAGATGGTGCAAAATTATCGAAGCGCCATGGTGCGCTCGGGGTCGATGCTTATCGTAAAATGGGATATTTACCAGCAGCGATAAGAAATTATTTAGCACGGCTTGGGTGGTCACATGGTGATGATGAAATATTTTCTAGCGAACAAATGATTGAATGGTTTGACCTTGATTCGTTAAACAAAGGTGCGTCTCGTTTTGATTTTAATAAACTAGCAAATATAAATGCTCACTATATTAAAGCAGAATCGCCAAACAATCTTTTTTCGGCAATGTGTGATTTGGCAAAAGAGTTAAATAATAAAAGTGACTATGAAGGTCTTTGCAAAAATGAGAGCACAATAATTAAAGCCCTACCAAGCCTACAAACTCGAGCAAAAACTATTGCTGAGTTGATTGAGTTAGCGCAATTTCTTTATGCTGTTAGACCATTGAACTTTGATGAAAAATCTGCGGCACAGCTAACCCAAGAAAATTGCCAAATGATATCAGAAGTGTTAAAAGAATTAGAGAATCTTGGTGATTGGTCAAAAGATATGATATCCCAAATTATTCGCAATTATGGTGAAAAGTGCGATAAAAAACTTGGCAAAATAGCGCAGCCGCTTCGTGCCGCATTAGTTGGTAAATCTGTATCCCCTGGTGTATTTGAGGTGATGGAATTGCTGGGCAAAGAAGAATCGATAGTGAGACTTAGAGATGTTGCTAAATAGATTTAGTAAATAGCACTCTTAGTTTACAGTTAAAATGCCTTGCTTGGTTGCAAAATTTACGCAAATCGAATACCAAAGCACTAGCACTGATTCATATAATAAACTGTCCATTGCCACCATTTGGGTGTGCCCTGTTCGGACTTAAAAAAAGAGAGAATTAAAATGTCAAATAAAAAAGCTACCCTTACACTTGATGGAAAAACTTACGAATTTGATGTACTTGATGGCTCAGTTGGTCCATCAGTAATTGATATCCGCTCTC
>Ga0256834_1001985_pt1 | contig 13314 bp, 9 predicted proteins | sample 4281140metaG_FD_190536 | JGI IMG/M metagenome (GOLD analysis project Ga0256834, IMG submission 190536) | Hydrothermal vent microbial communities from East Pacific Rise, Pacific Ocean - 4281-140 | ecosystem: Environmental > Aquatic > Marine > Hydrothermal vents | place: Pacific Ocean: East Pacific... | reverse complement strand
AACGGAGGATTATGATGGCAAAAGAAAAGTTCGAAAGAAATAAGCCACATGTAAATATAGGTACTATCGGTCATGTAGATCATGGTAAAACAACATTGACAGCTGCAATTTCAGCAGTTTTAGCAACTAAAGGTCTAGCAGAGCTGAAAGATTATGATAATATCGATAATGCTCCTGAAGAAAAAGAGAGAGGTATTACTATCGCTACTTCTCATATTGAGTATGAAACAGAAGCTAGACATTATGCACATGTTGATTGTCCAGGACATGCTGATTATGTTAAAAATATGATTACAGGTGCTGCTCAAATGGATGGTGCTATTTTAGTTGTAAGTGCAGCTGATGGTCCTATGCCTCAAACAAGAGAGCATATTCTTCTTTCTCGCCAAGTAGGTGTTCCTTATATAGTAGTATTTATGAATAAGCAAGATATGGTTGATGATGAAGAGCTTATGGAATTAGTCGAGATGGAAATAAGAGAACTTCTTGACGAGTACGAATTTCCAGGTGATGATACGCCAATTATAGCTGGTTCTGCACTTAAAGCACTTGAAGAAGCTAAAGGCGGTAGTATAGGTGAGTGGGGCGAAAAAATTATGGCACTTATGGATGCAGTAGATTCTTATATCCCAACTCCAGTAAGAGAGACTGATAAAGATTTCTTAATGCCTGTTGAAGATGTTTTTTCAATTTCAGGTCGTGGTACAGTTGCAACTGGTAGAATCGAAAGAGGAACTATTAAAGTTGGTGAAACAATCGAAATTGTTGGTATCAGAGACACTCAAACAACAACTGTTACAGGTGTTGAAATGTTTAGAAAAGAGATGGATCAAGGTGAAGCGGGAGATAACTGCGGAATTTTACTTAGAGGTACTAAGAAAGAGGATATAGAAAGAGGTATGGTACTTTGTAAGCCAGGCTCAATCACTCCTCATACAAAATTTACAGCTGAGATATATGTTCTAAGTAAAGAAGAGGGTGGTCGTCATACTCCTTTCTTTAACAACTATAGACCACAGTTTTATGTAAGAACTACAGATGTTACAGGCTCTATTACGCTTCCTGAAGGAACTGAGATGGTAATGCCTGGTGATAATGTTAAAATTACAGTTGAGCTTATTGCTCCAATCGCAATGGAAGATGGTACTAGATTTGCAATCCGTGAGGGTGGTAGAACTGTTGGTGCTGGTGTTGTTGCATCAATCCAATCATAACAATTAATCATTTGGGAGTGTATCTCCCAAATAATTTGAGGATAAAGAGATGAGAATAAAAGTTGGTTTAAAGTGTGTTGAAACTGGTGATATTAACTATACAACAACAAAAAATAGTAGAACTCAAACTGAGAAACTTGAAATGATGAAATATAGTTCAAGACTCAAAAAGAGAACACTTCATAAAGAAGTAAAGTTAAAAAGCTAGAAGTAGCATAAGTTAGATGCTTAAAGTAAAATGCTTTGCATTTATTTTAAGCAAATAGTTAAAGGGCAATAGCTCCAATGGTAGAGCGCCGGATTCCAAATCCGATGGCTGGGGGTTCGAGTCCCTCTTGCCCTGCCACAAATATTTAGGAAGATAGATGCAAAAATTATTAAGTTATATAAGTGACTCAAGAGCGGAATTGACAAAAGTTATTTTTCCAGTGAAAGAGCAGATAAGAAATGCTTTTGTATCTGTTTTTATAGTTGTAACAGTGGTTTCATTGTTTTTGGCACTTATAGATGCAATTATGTCTTTTTCATTGTCATCAATACTTTAAGGAGTGAGTTGTGGAACATAAATGGTACGCGATACAAACTCACGGTGGAAGCGAGATGAGTGTTAAAAAAGCTATTGGGATGATATGTGAACAGATGGGAGTGAGTGAGAAGCTTAAAGAAGTTCTTGTTCCTACAGAAGATGTTATAGAAATTAAAAATGGTGAAAAAAAGATTACCGAGAGATGTCTGTATCCAGGGTATGTCTTTGCTCATATAGAGTTAGATATGAAGATATGGCATAAAATCCAATCTTTACCAAAGGTCAGTGGTTTTATTAGTGAATCAAAAAAACCAGTGCCTTTAAGTGAAAAAGATATTAGTGTTATTATTGAAAAAGCAAGTAAAAAAGCTGCACCTAAGCCAAAAGTTTCATTTGAAGTAAATGAGAGTGTTCGTGTAACAGAAGGACCTTTTACAAACTTTACAGGTGTTGTTGAAGAATATGATATGGTTGGTGGTACTTTAAAACTTAATGTTTCTATTTTTGGAAGAAGTACACCAGTTGAAATTCTTTATTCACAAGTAGAAAAAATTATATAAAAATTAAGATATAGGAAGAAATATGGCAAAAAAAGTTACTGGACAGATTAAGTTACAGATTCCAGCAGGTCAGGCAAATCCATCACCGCCAGTAGGTCCAGCTCTAGGACAACAAGGTGTAAATATAATGGAGTTTTGTAAAGCATTTAATGAAAAAACAAAGCCAATGATGGGTTATAATATACCAGTAGTAATCACTGTGTATGCAGATAGAAGTTTTACTTTTATCACAAAACAACCACCAGCTTCAGATTTACTTTTAAAAGCAGCAGGACTTAAAAAGGGTACTGATAATCCGTTTAAAAATAAAGTTGGAAAATTAACAAAAGCACAACTTATGGAAGTTGTAGATAAAAAGATTGTTGATTTAAATACAAATGACCCTGAAATGGCAGCTAGAATTATAGCTGGTAGTGCGAGAAGCATGGGTATTGATATAGTAGATTAAGATAGTTTATAAAAACCCTCACCACAGGGTTAATTGTGGAAGCAAAATGCGGAGAGATAAATGTCAAAAAAAATATCAAAAAGATATAAAGATTTAGTAAGCAAGTTAGATAGCGAAAAAGTATATAGTGCAGATGAAGCTGTAGCTTCTATAAAAGATTTGGCAACTGCTAAATTTGATGAAACTGTAGAAATTTCAATGAAGTTAAATGTTGATCCAAAACATGCAGATCAAATGGTAAGAGGTTCGGTTATACTTCCTTCAGGTACTGGTAAGACAGTAAGAGTTGCTGTTATTGCAAAGGATGCAAAAGCTGATGAAGCTAAAAAAGCAGGAGCAGATATAGCAGGTGGCTCAGAAATTATAGATGATATTTCAGCTGGAAAGATTGACTTTGATGTGCTTATAGCAACACCTGATATGATGGGTATGGTTGGTAAAGTTGGTAGAACACTAGGCCCAAAAGGTCTAATGCCAAATCCAAAAACTGGAACAGTTACTATGGATGTAGCAAAAGCTGTTGAAAATGCTAAAGGTGGTCAAGTTAACTTTAGAGTAGATAAGCATGGTAATATTCACGCAGGTATCGGTAAAGCTAGTTTTTCAAAAGAGCAGATAGGTGAAAATTTTCAAACCTTTATAAAAGCTATAAATAAGCATAAACCTGCAGCTTCTAAAGGTAGATACATGAAGAGCGTTTCACTTTCTCTTACAATGAGTCCAGCATTGTCTATCGATGTTTTAGAGTTATTAGAAATAAAATAATTTATCTTTAGTCTAAGAAAATAGGGACAGAAATGTTTAAAGTGGTTTTTAACCAATTTCCAAATTTATTTGGATTTCCCTATCGATAATGGCTAGAAAGGAGGAAAAATGACTAGAGAAAATAAAGAGTTAATTGTAAATGATTTAACACAAGAGTTCAAAGGTGCAGGAGCAATCATAGTTTGTGATTACAAAGGTATGAAAGTTCAAGATTTAGAGAGTGTTAGAAATTTTGCTAGAGAATCTGGAGCAAAAGTTAGAGTTGTTAAAAATACCCTTTCAAAAATTGCTATGAAAAATGCAGAAATTGAAGAAGTTGAAATTCTTAACAATAACATTCTTGTTTGGGGTGAAGATCAGATTTCTGCTTGTAAAGTAGCAGATAAAGCTGCTAATGATTATGAAAATAAGTTTATAATTAAAAGTGGTTTGATTGAAGGAAAAGTTGCAGATCTTAGCACAATTAATGCTATGGCAAAATTACCATCTCGTGATGAACTTATTGGTATGTTACTTTCAGTTTGGACAGCACCTGCTAGAAATATGGTTACAGGACTTGATAATCTTAAAGTTAAACTTGAAGAATCAGCATAAACAGTTAAAAAATATAAATATAGAATTAAAAAAGGAAATAAAATGGCAACAACAAAAGAAGATGTTTTAGAATTTATCTCTAATATGTCAGTTTTAGAGCTTTCAGAATTAGTAAAAGAGTTTGAAGAAAAATTTGGAGTATCAGCACAACCTACAGTTGTAGCAGGTGGTGGTGAAGCAGCTGGTGGAGCTGCTGAAGAGCAAACAGAGTTTGATGTAATTCTAAAAGAGACAGGAGCTAAAAAGATAAATGTTATTAAAGCAGTAAGAGCATTAACAGGTCTTGGATTAAAAGAAGCAAAAGATGCAGTTGAGAGTACTCCAACTACATTAAAAGAAGGTATCACAAAAGATGATGCTGAAGCTGCTAAAAAGACACTTGAAGAAGCTGGAGCTACAGTAGAGCTTAAGTGATTTTTATATAAAAAAGAGGCTTAAAACTCTTTTTTATATTTCTATTAATTTCTATTATATGCAATATATTTTAGTAATTTAGATATATATAATATATATTGGATAAAATAGTTAATTAACTATCCAAAATTTGCAAATTTAAAATTCTTCTACGAGGTACCCATGTTAAATAGTTTAAGGTCAGGAAACCGACTCAGAGTGGATTTTGCCAAAAATCCTAAACATATAGATGTTCCAAATTTATTACATTTACAACAAAAAAGTTATGAACACTTTTTAAGTGTAGGCGGTAGTGCAAAAGATAGCGGTATTGAAAAAGTATTTATGTCTATTTTCCCTATTCACGATGCACAAAATAGGTTAACTTTAGAGTATGTTGAAAGTGAAATTGGTAAACCAAAATATACGATTCGTGAATGTATGGAGAGAGGGCTTACATACTCAGTACATTTAAAGATTAAAATCCGTCTTATATTGCATGAAAGAAATGAGAAGACTGGTGAAAAAATTGGTGTTAAAGATATAAAAGAACAATTTTTATATATTCGTGATATTCCTTTAATGACAGATCGTACCTCTTTTATCATAAATGGTGTTGAAAGAGTTGTTGTGAATCAACTTCATAGAAGTCCTGGTGTTATATTTAAAGAAGCTGAAAGTGCAACTGTATCAAACAAGCTTCTCTACACTGCACAAATTATACCAGATCGAGGGAGTTGGTTGTATTTTGAATATGATTCTAAAGATACTCTTTATGTTAGAATTAATAAAAGAAGAAAAGTACCTGTTACAATTTTATTTCGAGCTCTTGGTTATAGTAAACAGGATATCTTAAAACTTTTCTACCCTATACAGACGATTAAAATTAAAAATAATAAATTTTTAGTTGAATTTAATGAAGATGATTTTTCTGGAAAGATTGAATTTGATATTAGAGATGATAAAGGAAATTTAATTCTTGGTGCTGGAAAAAGAATGTCAGCAAAAAAGATTGCTAAGATAAAAGAAGATGGTATTAAGTGGATTGAGTATCCAGTTGAAACGCTTATGAGTAGATTCTTGGCATCTCCAATAATAGATCAAGAGAGTGGAGAAGTTATATTTGAGACTTTGACACAACTTGATGAAACAAAACTTACTAAACTGATTGAGATAGGTGAAAAAGAGATAGAGATTGCTAATGATTTAGCAATGGGTGTAGATGATTCAATTATCAATTCATTTGTTGCTGATGTTGAAACTATGAAACTTTTAAAGCAGAGCGAAGAGATTGAAGATGAAAATGATTTATCTGCTATTAGAATTTATAAAGTAATGAGACCAGGTGAGCCTGTAACAAAAGAGGCTGCTATATCATTTATCAATGATTTATTTTTCAACCCTGAAAGATATGACCTTACAAAAGTTGGTCGTATGAAAATGAATCATAAACTAAATATTGAAGTTCCCGCTTTTATAACAGTTCTTACGAGTGAAGATATCATAAATACAGTCAAATACTTGATAAAAGTTAAAAATGGTCAAGGTCATATAGATGATAGAGATCACTTAGGAAATAGAAGAATTAGAGCAATTGGCGAACTTCTCTCAGGTGAGCTACATTCTGGACTTGTAAAAATGCAAAAGTCTATTCGTGATAAATTTACAACTTTAAGTGGAAGTATTGAAGAGCTTATGCCTCATGATTTAGTAAATTCAAAAATGATTACAAATACTATTTTAGAGTTTTTTACAAGTGGGCAGTTATCGCAATTTATGGATCAAACAAATCCTTTAAGTGAAGTTACACACAAGAGAAGATTATCAGCACTTGGTGAAGGTGGACTTGTAAAAGAGAGAGCTGGATTTGAAGTTAGAGATGTACATCCTACTCACTATGGTAGAATTTGTCCAGTTGAGACACCAGAGGGTCAAAATATTGGTCTTATCAATACTCTTTCAACTTATGCGAAGGTAAATGATTTAGGTTTTGTTGAATCACCTTATAGAAAAGTAGAAAATGGTAAAGTTAGCAATGATGTTGTATATCTTACAGCTACTCAAGAAGAGGGCAAGGTTATGGCTCCTGCTTCAGTTTTGCTTGATAAAGATGGAAATATCATAGATGATTTGATTGAAATTAGAGTTGATGGTGAAATTAAATTAGAGGATAAATCAAAAGTTGATTATTATGATTTATCTTCAGCAATGATTATGGGTGTTGCTGCTTCAATGATTCCATTTTTAGAACACGATGATGCCAACCGTGCTTTAATGGGGTCAAACATGCAACGACAAGCTGTTCCTCTTGTTTGGTCAGATGCACCGTTTGTTGGAACAGGAATGGAGAGTACAGTAGCTAGAGATGCTTGGGAAGCTATAAAAGCAAAAAGAGCAGGGGTAATTGAAAAAATTGATAGTAAAAATATTTATATTTTAGGTGAAGATGAAAATGGTGCATTTATAGATCATTATTGGCTTCATAAAAACATGAGAACAAACCAAAATACTTCATTTATGCAAGCACCAATTGTTAGAAAAGGTGATGTAATTGAAAAAGGTCAAGTTATAGCAGATGGTCCAAGTATGGATCAAGGTGAAATTGCTATAGGTAAAAATATCACAGTTGCCTTTATGCCTTGGAGTGGATATAACTATGAGGATGCAATTGTTATCAATGAAAGATTAATTTGTGATGATACCTTTACCTCACTTCATATTTATGAAAAAGATGTAGAGGCTAGAGAGTTAAAAGATGGCTCTGAAGAGATTACAAAAGATATACCAAATGTAAAAGAGGAAAAACTTTTTCACCTTGATGATAGTGGTATTGTAAAAGTTGGTACTTATGTAAAACCTGGAATGATTTTAGTAGGTAAAGTTTCTCCAAAAGGTGAGGTTAAGCCAACTCCTGAGGAGAGATTACTTCGTGCTATCTTTGGCGAAAAAGCAGGCCATGTGGTAAATAAATCACTCTACTGTGGACAGTCAATGGAAGGTATAGTTGTTGATGTTAAAATCTTTACTAAAAAAGGGTATGAAAAAGACCCAAGAGCACTAGAGTCTTATGAAGCAGAAAAAAATGTTTTAGATAGAGACCATCATGACAGACTCCTTATGATTGATAGAGAAGAACTTTTAAGAGTAAATTCACTCCTCTCAAAAGCTGAACTTCTAGGAACTTGTGAAATAAATGGTCAAACATATGAAAAAGGTGCAAATGTACCAAAAGAAGAGTTTGAAAAAGTTAACAGGTTTGCATTAAATAATATTATCAAACAGTATAGTGATGAAGTGCAAAAAAAGTATGCAGATATTAAACACTATTTTCAACAAGAGAAAAAACAGTTAAGATTAAACCATGATGAAAAGTTAGCAATTTTAGAGAAAGATGATATTTTACCAAGTGGCGTTACTAAGCTTGTTAAAGTCTATGTTGCTACAAAAAGGAAACTAAAAGTTGGCGATAAAATGGCTGGACGACATGGAAATAAAGGTATTGTTTCAAATATTGTACCTGATGTTGATATGCCATATCTTGAAAATGGTGAAACTGTAGATATCGTTTTAAATCCACTAGGTGTTCCAAGTCGGATGAATATTGGACAAATTTTAGAAGTTCACTTAGGCTTTGCTGGAAAGAGATTAGGTCAACAGATTGCCAAAGAGTTAGAAGAGAAACAAGGTGATTGGTTAAATGATTTAAGAGCCAAAATGATAAAAATTTCAGATGTTGCAAAATTTGCAAATGCAAAAGAGTTTTTAGGAAAAATGGATGATAAAACACTTTTAAAGTATGCAAGAGATTGGAGCAAGGGTGTTCGTTTTGCAAGCCCTATTTTTGAAGGTGTAAATGAAGAAGAATTTGCTAAGTTATTTGAGTTGGCAAAAATGGATTCAGATGGTAAGACAAAGATTTATGATGGTCGAACTGGTGATGCGATGAAAGAGAGAGTCAATGTTGGTGTTATGTATATGCTAAAACTTCATCATCTTGTTGATGAAAAAGTTCATGCAAGAAGTACTGGACCTTACTCTCTTGTTACACAACAGCCTGTTGGTGGTAAAGCACTATTTGGTGGACAAAGATTTGGAGAGATGGAAGTTTGGGCTCTTGAAGCGTATGGTGCTGCATATACACTAAAAGAGATGCTAACTATAAAATCAGATGATGTTGAAGGTAGGATGCATGCCTACAAAGCGATTACAAGAGGTGAAAATATTCCAAAAACTGGTATCCCAGAGACATTTTTTGTACTCACAAATGAGTTAAAAGCATTAGCACTAGATGTTGAGATATTTAAAGAAGGAGAAGAGCATGAAGAATCTGATTCCGATAGAGATTAATGAAGAGAATAGACCAAGAGACTTTGAAGCTTTTAAATTAAAGCTAGCAAGTCCTGAGAGAATTCACTCATGGAGTTATGGAGAGGTTAAAAAGCCTGAAACTATCAATTATAGAACATTAAAACCTGAGAGAGATGGCCTTTTTTGTGCTAAAATTTTTGGACCTGTGAGAGATTATGAGTGTCTTTGTGGTAAGTATAAAAAGATGCGATATAAAGGTATTAAGTGTGAAAAATGTGGAGTTGAAGTAACAACCAGTAAAGTTAGAAGATCTAGAATGGGTCATATAGAACTTGCTACTCCAGTTGCTCATATTTGGTATGTAAATTCACTTCCTAGTCGTATCGGTACACTTCTTGGTGTAAAAATGAAAGACCTAGAGAGAGTACTCTATTATGAAGCATATATTGTTAAGAATCCAGGCGAGGCATTTTATGACCATGAAAACTCAAATGCATTAGCAAAATTTGATATTCTTAATGAAGAGCAGTATCAATCACTTCTTCAAAGATTTGATGATACAGGTTTTGAAGCTCAAATGGGTGGAGAAGCAATTAGGGATTTGTTGGAAGATTTTGATTTAATAGATGTTCTTGTAGCACTCAAAGAGGATATGGAGAACACAAACTCTGAAACTAAGAAAAAAGCTCTTGTAAAAAGACTTAAAGTTGTTGAGTCATTTGTAAATAGTGGAAATAGACCTGAATGGATGATGATTACAATGCTTCCAGTTCTTCCACCAGATCTTAGACCTCTTGTTGCTTTAGATGGTGGTAAGTTTGCAGTTTCTGATGTAAATGATCTTTATAGACGGGTGATAAACAGAAACTCAAGACTTAAAAGATTGGTAGATCTTGAAGCTCCTGAGATTATCATTAGAAATGAAAAAAGGATGCTTCAAGAAGCGGTAGATGCGCTTTTTGACAATGGAAGACGAGCTAATGCAGTAAAAGGAGCAAATAAAAGACCTCTTAAATCTCTTAGTGAAGTTATCAAAGGAAAACAGGGAAGATTTCGTCAAAACTTACTTGGAAAAAGGGTAGATTTCTCTGGGCGGAGTGTTATTGTTGTAGGACCTGGGCTTAGAATGGATCAATGTGGGCTTCCAAAAGGTATGGCATTAGAGTTATTTAAGCCACATCTTTTAGCAAAACTTGAAGATAAAGGTTATGCAACAACAATCAAACAAGCAAAAAGAATGATTGAAGAGAAGACAAACGAAGTTTGGGAGTGTTTGGCGGAAGTTGTTGATGGTTATCCTGTTATGTTAAATCGTGCTCCAACCTTGCACAAACTATCTATTCAAGCATTTCATCCAAAACTTATAGAAGGTAAGGCTATACAGCTTCATCCATTGGTTTGTTCTGCATTTAATGCAGATTTTGATGGTGATCAGATGGCTGTTCATGTACCTCTTTCTCGTGAAGCAATTGCTGAGTGTAAAATTCTCATGTTAGCTTCTAACAATATTTTATTGCCAGCTTCTGGTAAAGCTATAGCAGTACCAACTCAAGATATGGTTCTTGGACTTTATTACATGAGTCTTGAGAGAGTTGGTGTTAAGGGAGAGAATAAACTTTTTTCTGGTATTGATGAAATTATGATTGCATTAGATGCAGGAGTACTTGATACTCAGGCAAAAATTAAAACAGCAATTGATGGAAGAATCGTCTATACTACAACAGGTAGAATGATTGTAAAATCAATTTTGCCTGATTTTGTTCCTGAAGAACTATGGAATAAAGTGTTGAAGAAAAAAGACATTGGTATACTCATAGACCATATCTATAAGATAGCAGATACTTATGCAACGGCTGAAATTTTGGATAATCTTAAAGATTTAGGTTTTAAATACTCTACTGATGCAGGCATATCAATTTCAATAGATGATATTAATGTTCCTGAAACTAAAGAGGGTTACATCAAAGCTTCAAAGAAAAAAGTGGTAGAGACTCAACAGCAATATGCTGCTGGTCTTTTAACCGAGCAAGAGAGATACAATAAAATTATTGATATTTGGACTGATACGAACAATACACTTGCAAATGAAATGATGAAGCTTATTGAAAGTGATAAAAATGGTTTTAATTCAATCTTTATGATGGCTGATTCAGGTGCTAGGGGTAGTGCTGCTCAAATTAGGCAACTTGCTGGTATGAGGGGACTTATGGCAAAACCTGATGGTTCAATTATTGAAACTCCAATTCTTTCAAACTTTAGAGAAGGGTTAAATGTTCTAGAATATTTCATCTCAACTCACGGAGCAAGAAAGGGTCTAGCTGATACAGCACTAAAGACTGCAAATGCAGGATATTTGACAAGAAAGCTTGTTGATGTAAGTCAAAATGTTAAAGTTTCAGAAGATGATTGTGGAACTCATGAAGGTGTTGAGATTACTGAAATCAGTGTTAATGGTGAGCTTGTTGAAACTATTGAAGATAGAGTACAAGGTAGAGTATTAGCAGAAAATATTATAGATCCAATTACTAATGAAGTTCTTTATGTAGAAGGTACACTAATAAGTGATGTGGATGCTAAAAACATAAAAGATGTAGGAATTAAGTCCGCGGTGATAAGAACTCCTATCACTTGTAAAGCTGCAAAAGGTGTTTGTGCAAAATGTTATGGTCTAAATCTTGGAAAAGGCAAGCTTGTCAAAAAAGGCGAAGCGGTTGGTATTATATCTGCACAATCAATTGGAGAGCCTGGAACACAACTAACACTTAGAACATTCCACGTTGGTGGTACTGCATCTACTGAACAGCAAGATAGACAGATTGTTGCAAAAAAAGAAGGGTTTATACGATTTTATAATCTTAAAACATTCACAACAAAAAGTGGTGACAGTATCGTTGCAAACAGAAGAAATGCAGCTGTACTTTTGGTTGAACCTAAGATAAAGTCACCATTTGCAGGAATTGTAAATGTTGAATTTGCCCATGAAGAGATGATTCTAACAATCAAAGGTAAAAAAGATACTGTAAAATTTGTGCTTAGAAAAAATGATATTGCAAAATCAAATGAGTTAGCTGGTATTAGTGGTAAAATGGAAGGCAAGTTTTATTTACCATATGGTAATGGTGACAAAGTTGAAGAGAATGAGAGTGTAGTAGAAGTTATCAAAGAGGGTTGGAATATTCCAAACCGTATTGAATATGGTAGTAAATTTAGAGTATTAGATGGTGAACCAGTAGTTCAAAAAATAGAAGCAAATGCAAGTGGCGAGATAAAATACTATAAGTTAAAAGGTGATTATTTAGAGAGATTTAAAGATATAAAAAAAGGTTCGGTTATTGATGAAAAAGGTCTCTTTGCTATTATCGCTGATAGCCAAGGAAGAGAAGCTGCAAGACACTATATCCCAAGAGAATCAGTAATTGAATTAGATGATAATTCTGCTGTTAGCTCAAAAGATGTTATAGCACATCCAGAAAAAGATGAAAAAAAGGTTATTGCGGAGTGGGATCCATACTCTACACCAACCATTGCAGAAGACGATGGTGTTGTAACATTTGAAGATGTTGAACCAGGTATTACTGCTACTGAGCAACTTGATGAGTTAAGTGGTCAGGCAAGTTTAGTTATCAATGAATATATACCAGCTGGAATGAAACCTGCAATTGTCTTAGCAACAAAAGGTGGAGAGATAAAAAGATATTTATTGGGACCTAAAAGTTCTATCCTGGTTACAAATGGAGCAGAAGTCTCTGTTGCAGATGAACTAGCAAAAGCACCAAAAGCAGTTGCCAAATCAAAAGATATTACGGGCGGTTTACCTCGTGTTAGTGAACTGTTTGAAGCTCGTCGTCCTAAGAGTCCTGCTGTTATCTCTGAAGTTTCAGGGAAAATAAGATTTGGCAAGCCATTAAGAGCTAAAGAGAGAATAGTAATTGATACGCATGATGGGCAAACAAAAGAGTATTTAATAGACAAAAATAGACAAATTTTAGTTCACGCCGGAGAGTATGTTCAGGTTGGTGAGAAATTAACTGATGGATTGATTTCAAGTCATGATATTCTTAGAATTCAAGGTGAAAAAGCACTCCACTACTATATGATAAGTGAAATTCAGCAAGTCTATAGAAGCCAAGGTGTTGCTATCAGTGATAAACATATTGAGGTTATCATATCTCAGATGCTTAGACAAGTTAAGATTGTTGATAGTGGAGACACAAACTTTATCATAGGCGATCTTATCAGTAGAAGAAAACTAAAAGAGGCAAATGAGAGAACAGTTGGTATGAGCGGAGAGCCTGCCATCGCAGAGCCAACTCTTTTAGGTGTTACAAGAGCTGCAATTAATGCAGATAGTATTATCTCAGCTGCTTCATTCCAAGAGACTACTAAGGTTCTTACGGAAGCTAGTATTGCTGGTAAGACTGATTATCTTGAAGATCTTAAAGAAAATGTAATTCTTGGACGAATGATTCCAGTAGGTACTGGTATGTATAAAGATCAAAAAGTTAA
>Ga0256834_1001984_pt1 | contig 13319 bp, 12 predicted proteins | sample 4281140metaG_FD_190536 | JGI IMG/M metagenome (GOLD analysis project Ga0256834, IMG submission 190536) | Hydrothermal vent microbial communities from East Pacific Rise, Pacific Ocean - 4281-140 | ecosystem: Environmental > Aquatic > Marine > Hydrothermal vents | place: Pacific Ocean: East... | reverse complement strand
TGAGACAGAAAAAGCTAAACAATCTGTGAAAAAAGCACCTGTTAGCAAAGCTCCAGCTGCAGCAAAGGCCACCCCGGCCGCTTCAGCTATAACGTACTATATCCAGGTAGGCTCCTATAAAGGTGTGCCAAGTAAACGATTCCTTACAGTCATTAAAAACAACGGTTTTCACTATAAGATAACAAACCCAGCAGCAAATGGGAACAAAAAGCTACTTATCGGTCCGTATTCAAGCAGAAAATCTGTTGATACTGCACTCATCCGTGTCCGTGACCTGATCAATAAAAGTGCCTTCGTGGTAAAGAAGTAGTATTTCATGCATAAAACGATTCTTTTTGACCAACTCACCCCCGTAGCACTTTACGGGAAGATCAAAGAGCTTTTCCCTAATGAGATCACAATGCTGTTTGAAAGTATGGTCAATACCAGTGACGGAAACTTCTCTTTTATTGTCATTGGTGCACAGGAACGCTTAAGTTATAAAAATAAAATAACACACTATACAGACAGGGAAGGCAAAGAAAGTACTTTGGAAGAAGATCCTTTCAGCTTTTTAAAATCTTATTATGCACACATAGATAAACAGCAATACAAAGAGAAAGCACAGGAAGTAGGATTTTCCTTTGTTGATGGTTTCATCGGTTTCATTGCCTACGATATGGTCAAAGTTTTTGAACCTGTACTTGAAGAGAGTATGGATCATCTGCTTGACCCGCTCAATACACCGGATCTTGATCTGATCCGTCCCAAGATCATTATTGCATACTCACACAAAAGTGCAAAACTCACACTGATCCTCAATGATGAATCTATGAAAGACGGACTGGACTCCATTGAAGATATTTTACACAATACCTGTACACCAATGCCGATAAAGGCGGTTAAGCTTGAAGGTGAAGGCAGCTTCAGTATTGATGAGGAGCGGTTTAAACAACTGGTGATAGAGTCCAAAGAAAATATCCGTTCAGGAGATGTTTTCCAGATCCTGCTTTCCAACAGATATACACAGAAAGGCCAGATCGATCCTTTGAGCTTTTACAGGGTGTTACGTTCAAAAAACCCTTCTCCTTATCTCTTTTTACTTGACTATGAAACGTTCTCCATCTGCGGTTCAAGTCCAGAAGTAATGGTCAGACTGACCGAAGATGAAATTCTGCTTCGTCCTATCGCCGGTACGCGTAAACGCGGCAAAGATGTCAAACGAGACAAAGAGCTTGAGCTTGAAATGTTGAACGACCCTAAGGAGTGTGCGGAACATCTCATGCTGATCGATCTAGGACGCAATGATGTAGGACGTGTCGCCAAAACGGGTACGGTAAAAGTCACCGATATGATGCGTGTAGAGAAATACTCCCATGTCATGCATATGGTATCGGATGTAGAAGCAAAGATCGATGAAGACAAAGACATGTTCGATCTTTTTGCTGCTACTTTTACTGCAGGAACCATGACAGGTGCACCAAAGATCGAAGCCATGAAACTCATTGCCGAATATGAAGGTTTGAAGCGCGGATTCTATTCTGGAGCAGTAGGCTATTTTGCTTTTGACGGAAATATGGACTCGGCGATCACTATTCGAACTTCGCTTATAAACAAAGACTCTATTACGCTGCATGCGGGTGCAGGTGTCGTGGCAGATTCCATTCCTGAACTGGAATACTTGGAAGTCAAAAACAAACTGGGTGCTCTGCTCGCGACACTTAAAGAAATGGAAACGCTCTAAAAGATGGCAAAAACACTTTTTGCCATCTTCGGAAACCCCGTTTCCCATTCCAAATCACCACTGATGCACAACCTTGCCTTTCAAGGTTTGGACTTTAACGGATGTTATACACGATACCTGCTTGAAGAGGGAACAACACTCAAAAAAACATTTTTTGCTCTTGGACTCAAAGGTATTAACATTACTGTTCCCCATAAAGAGCATGCTTATGATGCCTGCGATATTCTTGACCCTTTTGCTAAAAAAGTAGGTGCGGTGAACACCATCATCGAAAAAGAGGGGAAATTGTACGGATACAATACCGATGCCCCCGGTTTCCTCAAAGCGATCTCAGAATTTGAAGCGGTCAAAACCATACTTTTTCTGGGTGCTGGCGGTACAGCACAGTCCACTTCCAGTATATTGCGGGATGAAGGTTATGACGTGACGCTTATCAACAGAAGTGCAGGTCGTTTGGAAAAATTCAAAAAAAGCGGTTTTAAGACTTATACTTTTGATAACTTTGAACCCTGCACTTACGATCTTGTCATCAACATGACTTCTGCAGGACTGGAAGATGAATCACTTCCTGCACCTAAAGAGATACTTGACAAAGTGATCCCTGGAGCAAAAGCCTGTGTCGATGTCATCTACGGGAAAGAGACACCTTTTTTAGCGCTCTCCAAAGCCTATGGTAGACCTACCAAAGACGGCAGTGATATGCTACTCTATCAGGGTATTATTGCTTTTGAATATTTTACAGATCACCGTTATACTTTTACAGACATAAAATCCCACATGCAAAATGCTTTCCGGCTATGAAAAAGGTACTGAGCGCTCTTATTCTTATATTAGTGATCACTGCCACTATTATCTGGTTCAATCTGCCAAAAATCACCCCCTACTACATGCAATTGACAAAACCACGTGTAGGACTCAATCTTGATCTTCAACCCAAAGAGCAGAGAAGCGCTTCTTTTACAGGCTCACAAAAATGTCAGAAGTGCCACAAAGAGAACTACCATGACTGGAAGAATTCAATGCATTCCAAAATGATCAAAGAGATTAAAAATGATCCTGATGCTGTCATTGCAGATTTCACCACACTTCCGAAAGATGCAGACTTTACGCTTGCAGAAGTGGTCTATACAGTCGGAAGCAAATTCAAGCAACACTATATGATCCCTGCGACCATTGACGGAAAAAAAGATTTCAGACTTGGTAACTACCAATGGAATACACAAAATAACAAGTGGCAGCACTTTTACCCCTACCAGGACTGGTACCGTGACGCTTACCCTCATAACAACAAAACATTTCCTACATCCAATACTTGTGACGGATGTCACTTTACAGGCTACATGTCCACCAGGAAACGTGTAGAACCTGCCATTGCCTGTGAAAGCTGTCACGGACCGGGATCGGAACATGTTAAAGATCCTGACTCTCCTGTCTTTAAAGCCAGTCTGTTCGACCCCATACGCACCAATGAAGTCTGTCTCCAGTGTCATATGCGAAACAGAGACAAACGTATGGAGACCCACAATGCAAGCGCGAAGGATATATGGATGACTGCAAAGGATTACCCTGCAGGATATGAACCGGGTAAAGCCCTCATTAACTATAAACTCCCTGCACCCTTTGCTTTGGGAAAAGAGACAAATGAGTTCTGGGCCAATGGGGCAGCCAAAAAGAACCGCACACAGGGCAATGAATATATCCATGACCGTATGTATCAGCATGGTATCACCTGTATCAACTGTCATGATCCGCATAAACTGACCAATACCGCCAAGAAACCGCAAGGCAATGATGCCTGCATGAAGTGTCACTCTTTCAGTTCTATCATTGGACCACACCAGAATACGCTTGAACAGCATACACACCACAAGTCTGACTCAAAAGGTTCACTGTGTATCGAGTGTCATATGCCAAAAACAGGAAAACACACAGAGCAGTCTCCATTGACCGTACGCTCACACCGCTTTGCCTTTACCTACCCGGCACAGACAAAAGCCTATGGTATGCCGGCAGAGACCAATGCATGTTATGCCTGTCATAAAGACAGAACATTAGATTCCTTACAGGAAGATCTCCAGGAATGGGGTAAACTTGAATGGGAGAAATTGGAAATACCACTGGATTTCCTAAAGATAGATCTCAATAAAACCCACGAGGTTTTATTTGATTTCAATTAACCTTAATAACTTATAATAGAAGGAGAAAAAATGTTTCAAAAGAGGAGTGATAAAGTGATTAACATCCTTATGATAGAAGATGATCCGGAATTTGCAGAACTTTTAAGTGAATATCTTTCACAGTTCGATATCAAAATAACCAATTACGAAGATCCTTACCTTGGACTCAGTGCCGGCGTCAAGAAGTATGATCTGATGATACTTGACCTGACACTTCCGGGTATGGATGGTTTGGAAGTTTGTGAAGAGGTTGTTCGTAAATATGATATGCCTGTTATCATCTCTTCCGCACGTTCAGATATTAATGACAAAGTACAGAGTTTTGAACTGGGTGCCTACGACTACCTTCCTAAACCTTATGATCCCAAAGAGATGTATGCACGTATCATGTCTATTTTAAATCGTCTCGACAAAGGAGAGGGAAAGAATGCTGCTTTACCTAAAAGTGATTTTGAGATCAAAGGAGATACAATCTACTTCAAAAATGAAGCACTTACACTGACCCCGGCTGAATTTGAAGTACTTTCTCTTTTGGCAAAAAATCAGGGTATCACACAGTCCCGTGAACAGATCATTAATACCTCTGCCACGATGAGCATCGATTCACAGGGTAAAAGCCTCGATGTGATCATTTCCAAAATACGTACAAAATTGGGAGATAACAAACGCATACAGGCTGTACGCGGTGTAGGATATAAACTTGTTTAACGGTTTTTCTTCACTGCGGAGTAAAATCAACCTTGTTTTCTCCATTACCCTCTTTCTTCTTGCCATTCTTTTTATCTCTTCCATAAAATATGACCATGCAAAATTTGAAGAGCGCAATGAAGCACATGAACGACTGATCTCCCATTACATCTATGACTACTATATGAAAACAGGGGAAATAGATGAAGCCTATCTTGAAGCCCAAAATATGTTCCTTATTAAAGACAAAGAAAAAGTCGTACAGATAGAACATTCATTCAAAGAGAAAGGAAAATATAAAAAATATGCCGTTGACACCTTCCGTCTGCAGCGTATTGTCCTCATAAACAATGACCGTTTTAAACTCTTTTTGGAAAACAAGAACAAACCCAAGTATCCCCTCAAAAGAATTGTTGTATTTTCCATTGTTTTTCTTCTTATTATCATGTTATATCTTTGGGTGGTGAGAAGTCTCAAACCTATTTCTGAACTCAAGAACAAGATCAAAACATTCTCGGAAGGGAATCTGGATATACAATGTGCCAGTGACCGTAACGATGAAATAGGGGAAGTGGCCAATGAATTCAATCATGCCGTTACAATGATACGTGAACTTCTACAATCACGCCAACTCTTCCTTCGCGCCATTATGCATGAGCTCAAAACCCCCATTGCAAAAGGAAGACTGATGAGTGAAATGCTTCCGGATGAAAAAAGCAAAGCACGTCTTCACAGCATCTTTGAGCGCCTGAACCTGCTCATAGACGAGTTTGCGAAGATCGAAAAGATCACTTCCAAAAACTTTGAACTGCATCTCAATCCTTACAAAATGTCTGACCTCCTTGAAGCCAGTATCGATATGCTGATGATAGAAAATCCGAGTCGGCTGATCACGACCAAGATCAAAGAAGACTATATTATCAAAGTGGATTTTGAGCTCTTTACCCTTGTCATTAAAAACCTCCTTGACAATGCCATAAAATACAGCACAGACAAACATGTCATAGTCAGCATTGATAAAGACAAGATTGAGATCATGAATAAAGGAGAGGGATTAAGCGAGCCGTTGGAAAATTATTTTAAACCGTTCCATACATCAAAAAACAGTTTGGGATTGGGTATTTATATTGTAAAAAGCATTTTGGATATTCATCATATGACCTTGACATATGACCATAGAGAAGATCAAAATATCTTTATGATCATTTAATGGTCAGGTAAAATACTTACTCAGAATCTGAAATAGCATCCGAAAGCATAAATGCCAGTTCCAAAGCCTGAGAAGCATTCAGTCTTGGGTCACATTGTGTATGGTAACGGCTTGCAAGTCCTTCTGCAGTGATCGCACAAGAAGTGGATCCTGTACACTCTGTTACATCATTTCCGGTCATTTCAAGGTGTATTCCGGCCGCAATGGTTCCCATCTCTTTATGGATTGCAAAGAACTGCTCAACCTCAGAGAGGATATTGGCAAAATCTCTTGTTTTAAACCCGGATGATGATTTCTCAACATTCCCATGCATAGGATCACAGGACCAGACAACATTTCTTCCTTCATCTCTTACACGTTTTAACAATTTAGGGAAATAGTGTCTGATCTGACTTGCACCCATACGTACGATTAGATTCAGTCTTCCCTCTTCATTGTCAGGGTTCAATGCATCGATCAGTTCGATCAATTCATCTTCTTCCATACTTGGGCCGACTTTACAGCCGATAGGGTTTTGAATACCTCGGAAGTACTCAATATGTGCTTCAGTAAGGCTTCTTGTTCTGTCCCCTATCCACAACATATGGGCAGAACAGTCATACCACTCACCTGTCTCAGAATCTTCCCTGGTCAATGCTTCTTCGTAGTTCAAAAGCAGCGCTTCATGTGAAGTATACAGAGTTGTCATATGCAGTTGTGGCATCGTATCTGAGTTTAAACCACAGGCAGCCATGAACTTCATGGATGAATCTATTTTTGTACTGATCTCATCATAACGTTTTCCCAGAGGATTGTCTTTGATAAAATCCAGGTTCCACTGATGTACTTTATTCAGATCTGCCAGACCGCCTCTCGAGAATGCTCTCAAAAGGTTCAGTGTCGCAGCAGACTGATTATAGGCTTTGATCATATTATGCGGATTCGGTACTCTTGCTTCTTCCGTAAATTCAATACCGTTAATGATATCACCGCGGTAACTTGGCAATTTCACCCCGTTTACCTCTTCAAAGTCTGACGATCTTGGTTTAGCAAATTGTCCTGCAATACGCCCTACTTTGACTACCGGTTTGCCTGTTGTATACATCAGGACCATATTCATTTGAAGCATGAGTTTAAAAAGGTTTTTTATACTTGAAGCATTAAAGTCAGAAAAGCTTTCGGCACAGTCTCCACCCTGAAGTAAAAAAGCTTCACCACGTCCTGCTTTGGCCAATTTCTCTTTGAGTTTTCTGGCTTCACCCGCAAAAATAAGCGGAGGATAAGAACTCAACTCAGCTTCTACTTTTTCAAGCGCTTCTTTATTCTGATATGTTGGTTGTTGCTTTATGGGAAAATCTCTCCAGCTGCCTGGTGTCCAACTCATGGGTTATCCTTCTGAATAAAGGGCGATCATCATATCGCCCCAAAAATTAATGCCATGATTATAGCTTAAAAAATATGAAAAGAATATGGATTAAAGTCTAATACTGAAAATATGTTAAATTTTTCTGATTTTTCACTTAAAATTTCAAAAAGAGAGAGTTTTTCACAGGGTGAATAAGTTGTGAATAACTCATATTAAAAAATGAAACCCGTTCACAGCGTCATATCATAAAAGTGTTACTTTCTGGAAACAAAGGTGACAAAGTTAGACCACTGGAAAATCGTATCGATATTTTTAAATCCTGCCTCTTTACACATCTGTATATTCTCTTCGATCGTAAAAGGGATTAGCACATTTTCCAAAGCTTCACGTTTTTGTGCGATCTCATACTCACTGTAGCCCTGCTCTTTTTTATAGGCATAATAGATGTCTATAAGGTCTTTATCGAGCTTTTTGTCTGTGAAAACCACTTTTTCCGAAAAGATGAACAAGCCGTCATCGCTCAAAGCATGATAAAGTTTTTTCACCAGTTCAACCCGTTGCATAGGGCGTATGAATTGCAAGGTGTAATTGGCCACAATAATATCTTCTTTCGTATAGTCATAACTCAGCATATCTGCCAGTTCCAGATCTATCTCTGCACCAAAAGCCTGACATTTCTGATCTGCTCTGTCCAGCATGGCCTGTGAATTATCCAAACCTTTCAGCTGCATTTTCACATCCATTTTACTGTGAAGATCAAGCAGAAATTTTGCCGTGGAGGAACCCAGATCAAGTACTTTTTTTCCCTCTTCCTGCTCTGTCAGTATCAGCGCAATAACCAGCTTTCTCACCTCATCGTAAAAAGGTACGGAACGGCTCAGCATGTCATCAAAAACTGAGGCGACAGCTTCATCGAATTCAAATTTTTTTTCTATGGGTGTATTAAATACTTTATCTTTCATCTCAAATTATCACTTCTTCTATATTTTTTATACTACACTTCAAAATTTTCAAAACCTACATATCTACCAAAGGAAAGCATATACAAACTTTTCAACAGGTTTGGAGAGATCTGGTTTAACTCCTCGAATACAGAATTTTCCATATTAGTCTTTTCCATAGAAGTGATAACATCATCCAATACTTTTGGTAAGACCTGACACAGTTTTTTAAATGCATCATCACGTTGTGTAACCATTTCATAAAATCTGTCTATCGACACTCGGCGGATATTCTCATGTTTGAACGGTTGTTTGTCTATACTGATCTGCCATGGAATATTCTGACTTTTTTTAGCAATGACTTCAACCAATAAACACTTTATATCTGCAGCTTTCAATATTTGATTTTGCATCACAATATAGGTTTTTTGTGACGAAGAGGAATTCATTGTATTATGTTTATTTTTCATTTCAACATACATTTTTTGTTTCTCATTGATAAGATCAAACCCTTCTTCCGGAACCCTCCAATCACTATCAATATATTTAAATATATTTTGATGGAAATATCCAATATGATTCGTATTTGATTTATCCATCTGTCTGATAATTTCGGACTCTATGATCTCTTCAAATGATTTACCATACACTTTACTGTCAAAAGTAAGTTTTATGGGGTCAATAAGGTTTTTATTAAATTTCTTCAAATCTATTTTAAAACGATATTTCTCTACAGTCTCTTTTACATGGTTGAACAGATCTTTATCTGATATAAATCCAAGATCATACTTTTGCATTTTTGATCTTCTCTATTTCATTTAACAGTCCCACCAATGATGTACCCAAAGCATATGCCAAATTGACAGGTACGGCATTCCCTATCTGCTTATACTGCTGCGTCATTGAGCCTTCAAATTTCCATTGGTCAGGAAATGTTTGTATACGAGCATATTCACGAACCTGAAAAGGGCGGGTTTCATCAGGATGACAACGTTCAGTCTGCTTTTGTGCAGGAGAACACGTCAATGTTAAGGAGGGTTCATCCCAACTAATACGGCGTGCAATACCTGTTTTACCCCCACCCAGATAAAAACTTTTCATCATATATTCTTTTTGAAGATCTATAGGTAGATCTCTCCAATACCCTCCAGGAGGTATAAGATCTAAGATCTTTTTCTTTTTTTCAGGATATTCCTGTCCCGGGGAAACTTGCACATCTGTATCAAAAAGATCACCTTTTTTAAGTGCATCTTTCAGAGTATATATTTTACTGCTTCCTGTCGGCCATACAAAGGAAACAGCAGACGCATATTCCTTTTTTATACCAATAATAAAAAGACGTTCTCTCTTTTGCGGTACCTGGTAATGTATCGCCTTTAGTACACGTGGAGATAATACTTCATAGCCCATAGACTCAAATACTTCTACCATGGTTTGAAGAGTACGTCCTTTGTCATGACTAAAAAGTCCTTTAACATTTTCTGCTAAAAATACTTTAGGTTGAGACTCTTTCAGTGCTCTTGCAAATTCATAAAAAAGAGTACCTCTCGTATCTTCCATACCCATTTTTTTACCTGCATATGAAAAAGTCTGACAGGGGAACCCACCGGTAAGCAGATCAATTTTGTCTTTATAGGGTTTGAAATCAATTTGGGACACATCACCATGAATCACATTCCACTGAGGTCGATTCTTCTTTAATGTGTCTGTTGCATAACGGTCAAAGTCATTCAAGAGTGTATGGCGAAAACCTGCTTTTTCCATACCTAAAGCCATACCGCCTGCTCCGGCAAAAAGTTCTATACTTTTATATGCTCTCATCGGTACAACGGATGATTTTTGATTATATGCGGTAAAAAGATCTGAAACACTCATAGATTCTAACTGCTCAACATGATAATATCTATAGTTATTTTCCGGATTGCGATTGGCCTTTAATTTTCCATCTCTATCCCAACGTCTGAGTGTTTCGGTTGAGACTGACAATATTTTTGATGCTTCTATAATTGAATATGTTTCACCCATAACAACTCCTTTATCTTCTGAAGATAGATCAATGACAACATTATACATGGTTACTATTCAAAAGAAGCAAAAGATGTCAAAATGTCATACTTTTTAAAAATTATCTCTCTCCTATAAAATCCTGCATGATTTTATAATAACGTGCATCGGAAGAGATATCTGCATGCCCTCTGTTCTCTATGATATCCACCTGAAGTTGTACTTTTGGGAAAGCGTTTATCAATGCTTTTGTCCGACCTAAAGGGATCACCTCATCATTCTCTGCAATGACAATAAACGTTTTTGCTTTAATATCTTTCACCCTGCTCTTTGAATCATATTTGTCATGCAGTAACAGACTGACCGGGTAAACAGGGTAACGATCCTGTGCTACATTGACAATACTGTCAAAAGGGGTGATCAATGCCAGTTTTGACACCTCCCTGTTCGCAGCTACATACGTCGCTACGGCCGTACCCAGACTGCGGCCGCCTACAGAGATCCGTGTATGCTGTGCTTTCACTTTGTCATAAAGGCACAAAGCATCACTATAGAGCCCCTCTTCACTGGCTTCCCCTGTACTTAGTCCGTATCCTCTGTAATCCATCAGATACACTGTAAACTCCGGGAATTGCCCTGCAATATAATCCGCACTCTGTGCCATAGATTCTGCATTGCCTCCAAAATAGAGAATAGCATTCTCATGTCCTTCATTCAAAACAATAATATTGATCTTTTCATTGTCATTTTCCAAAAACATATTTTTATAGTTTGCTGCAATAATTTTGGGTGTGGGATAATAGAGAAAGTACCGCTGTCTCAAATAAAGGAAGAGTCCTACCACAAGATAAAGCAAAACCAGTGCAGACAAGGCGATAAATAAATTTTTCATATGATCATTTTAGCCTAAACAGAATTTATGACACGGTATGCACATTGACATTGTTGGCATAACTTTTGGCATACGCTATGTCCATAGCTATCTGCTTTCGCAGTCCCTCAAGGTCTGAGAACTTCATATTGTCACGTACAAATCCCTTAAAAGTGATCCAAACCGTTTCCCTGCTTACCTCTACCTCCTGGTCCAAGATGTGTGTCTCTACAGCGAAACTCCCGTCTGTCGTGACCCTGTGTCCTAAAAAACTGACAGAATCATACCAGGTATCACCGATCCTGGTCGCTGTCACGTAAACCCCCTCTTTAGGGAGTTGATAAGCTTCTACCTTCAGATTGATCGTCGGTACCAGTTCTTTTTTACCAAGTCCCTGCCCCTGTACCACCGTTCCGTCTATACTGTACGTACGTCCGAGAAGTGTGTTCACCATCGCTATATTACCCTCACGCAAATAGCTTTTGATCGTTCTCGAATGGATAGATATTCCCTTTATCGTCACCTCATCGATGATTTCTACTGCCTTATGGAAAAGTGCCTCCAATACCTGTGCATTACCGGCTTTTTCTTTGCCGAAATGAAAATCATACCCCACCACCACACGTTCCAGTTTTGGAAAATCAAGATTCAATTTGGCAACAAAATCTTCAGGACTCAAGTCTTTTAATTTATCTAAATGGTAAAAATGGCAGGCTTTGGAAGTATAAAGGGAACGCTTGTATCCCGGTGTCAAATAGCCCCCGTTTCGTTCTATGATGACCAGAGCATCCACTTTTTCTATGAGTTTCTGATGGGCAAGGTGTATGCCGTCAAAGGAACCGATAGCGATGGATTTAATCGTATTATTTAATTTCAATCATTTCTCCAACAGTTTTATAAAATGGTAAAGGTACTCCCGGTTTCCCTCTTTCCCTGAAACTTTGGATTCTGCCTGATGTTTCAGATCCCAACCTAACATTTCTGCTTCTGCTTCAAAGGCCTCTTTTCTTCTGGCAATCGCATCCATATCCTGTACCACGCCCCTGCTGTCACGTTTCACATCTTTACCAACTTCAAACTGGGGTTTATAAAGGATAACAATATCACTTCCCTTTTCGGCCAATCTGTCTATCGCAGAGATGATCTGTAAAATCGAAATAAAAGAGACATCACAGCTAATAAGTTCAAACGCTTTCTCAGACTGAAAATCACGTATATCCGTCTCTTCATGTAAAGAGAGTTTTGCATTGTCACGTAATGAGATATGTAACTGATCAGAGCCCACATCCACACAATCCAATGAAGCCACTTCATTTTCCAGCATGATCTGTGCAAAACCGCCTGTACTCGAACCAATGTCCAAAGCACGTTTTTCTTTCAACACCATAGGATACTCTGCTAAAAAACTTTCCAGTTTACGTGCAGCACGGGAAACATAAAATTTACTGTCCACTACTTCCACCACAGAATTTTCATCTATCTTCGTAGAAGCTTTTGGTTTTTTCCCGTCTACCGTTACGTCACCTGCTTTAATGGCATCATGGGCACGGTTGCGACTCTCAAAATAGCCCTCTTCTACCAAATACTTGTCTAATCTCATATCATCCCTCGCATTTCATCTTCTGTCAGTGTGTTTACACCCAGTTTCTCGGCTTTGGTCAACTTGCTTCCGGCATCTTCTCCGTATATCACATAATCGGTCTTCTTGCTCACCGATCCGCTCACTTTGGCACCCAGTTTTTCAAGCATCTCTTTAATAATACCACGGCTTACGGACATCGTACCTGTCAAAACAACTGTTTTATCTTTAAAAGGATTTTCTGTTGCTTCTACCTTCTCTTCCACAGTCGGTTGTATGACATCAAAAAGTTTTAAGACCAGTTCACGGTTCACACGCATGAATTCTAAAAGTGAGTTCGCCATCTCTTCACCTATGCCGTCAATGGCAACTACCTCTTCAAAAGTGACATCGACAATACCCAGTCCAAACTCCAGAGCCAGTGCTTTACTCGCCACTTCACCGATATGTTCAATCCCCATAGCAAAGAGCAGTCTGTAGAGTACCGTTCCTTTGGTATCTTCTATCGCTTTGAGAAGATTCTGTATACGTTTCTCTTTAAACCCTTCCAGCTGTGCAAGGTCTTCCGCTTTGATAGAGTAAAGATCCAGAATATCTTTGATGATCTTCTCTTTAACCAATATTTCAACGATCTTGGAACCCAATCCGTCTATATTCATACACCCTTTTTTTGCAAAGTGAATGATGGAGTTCACGACCCTGTCCGGACAGTCAAGATTTTGACATTTAATGAGTGTACCCTCATCCAGCAATTCACTGTTGCAGGTAGGACAGTGTGTTGG
>Ga0256834_1001983_pt1 | contig 13325 bp, 17 predicted proteins | sample 4281140metaG_FD_190536 | JGI IMG/M metagenome (GOLD analysis project Ga0256834, IMG submission 190536) | Hydrothermal vent microbial communities from East Pacific Rise, Pacific Ocean - 4281-140 | ecosystem: Environmental > Aquatic > Marine > Hydrothermal vents | place: Pacific Ocean: East... | reverse complement strand
ATTATAATGTACCAGATAATATTATAGAAGTAGCAACAGTAACCCACACAAATTTGTTTGACAATACCATCGAGGGGCTAAAGTATAATGACTCACCAACGATGTCAGTACAACATCATCCAGAAGCGAGTCCTGGTCCACATGAATCTGCATATATCTTTGGCGAATTTGCCAAAATGCTTTAAGGAGATAAAAGATGAATATAGCCATTTTATTTGGAGGTTCTAGTTTTGAACATGAAATTAGCATAGTCTCAGCTATTACACTCAAAAAAGTACTCAAAAAATCTAGTATTACTTATATTTTTGTAAGTCAAGATAGAAAGTTTTATTTGATAGATACTGATAAAATAAATTCTAAACTCTTTTCATCAGGTGAATATAAAAAGTCTAAAGAATTAATACTTAAAAGTGGGGCCTTTAGTATAGATGGCATGTTTGGAAGTAAAGAAGTGAATTTTGATGCACTACTCAACCTCATTCATGGACGTGATGGAGAAGATGGGAAAATCTCATCTATGATGGAGTTTTTTAACATCCCTTTTATCTCTCCACGTATGGAGGCTTCCGTACTTTCCTACAACAAACTTTACACGAAGTTTTTAGCAGAAAGTTTAGGTGTGAAAACGGTGGCTTATGAACATCTTTCTAAAAATGATGCGAGAAAAATTACTATGGATTACCCTATTATTATCAAGCCTGTGCGTTTAGGGTCTAGTATAGGTGTGAGCATTGTTAAAGAAGCATCAGAGCTTGACTATGCTTTAGATGTAGCATTTGAGTTTGATACCGATGTGATAGTAGAACCTTTTATAGAAGGAGTTAAAGAGTTTAACCAAGCAGGATGTTTCACATCTGAATGGGAACTCTCTATTGTTGAAGAGCCACAAAAAGAAGAATTTTTAGATTTTGAAAAAAAGTATATGGATTTTTCACGGGATTCACAAGTACTTTCTGCAGATATATCAGAAGAGTTAAAAAAGAAAATTCAAGAGAGTTTCAAAAAGGTGTATAATCCACTTTTTTTAGGGAGTATTATTCGTTGTGATTTTTTTGTTGTTGATGGAGAAATTTTACTCAATGAAATTAACCCAATTCCCGGTTCAATGGCAAACTATCTTTTTGATGACTTTGAGGGAATGATGGACCGACTTTCTAAAAACTTACCGAAAGAGAAAATCATTACGGTTGATTATCAATATATCCACTCTATTCAAAGTGCCAAAGGAAAAGTATAATATAGATTATGAAAACTTATATTTATATTAAATATTTACTTTTTTATTTAAATAATATATTAAATTAGTTACATATTATTTTTAATATACACTACTTATTGTTTTTTTATATTTATTTAAGTAGATATATTTTAAACTATCTACATTATTGCATGAAATGCATAAAGATAGGGAGGGTAAATGAAAAAACTTTTGATGCTTGTATTCTTTAGTTTGATAGTACAAGCTGGATCACTAGGTGTAAATGAAAAATTAGGTGAGTATATTCCTCTTGATTTGACATTTATAGATGAAAATGGAAAAAGTAAGACATTAAAAGAGTATATGGATGGGAAACCAACACTTATCTCTTTAAATTATTTTAGATGTGGAGGTATATGCGGTCCACAACTATCTGATATGGCTAAGCTGTTATCAAAACTTGATTTGTCTGAAAATACAGATTATAAGGTCTTAACAATTAGTTTTGCACCTGATGAAACACCTCCTTTAGCTAAAGCAAAAAGGGATATGTACCATAAAGTCATCACACGACCTTATGTACAAGATGCTTGGCACTTTTTATTGAGCGAAAACAACTCTTCTGCCATTCTTGCAGATAAAGTTGGATTTAGTTACAAAAAGACAGTTACGGAGGCAGGTGTAGTCGATTGGATACATGCGGCTACCTTGATTGTGGTTTCTCCAGAGGGAAAAATCACACGTTATTTAAATGGCATTGAACAGCTTCCATTTGATGTGAAAATGTCAATATGGGAATCTTCGCAAGGCAAAGTTGGACCAACTATAGCAAAAACATTACTGTATTGTTTCTCATATGACCCAAAAGGGAAAACCTATGTTTTCGCTTGGGAAAAAATAGCAGCAACAGTAATATTAATTATAACGATTATCTTTTTTATATGGCTTGTAAAAGCTGGAAGAAGAGATCAAGAAGATCATCAAAATCAAAGGAGAAAATAGATGAGTAAAAGTTATTTCGACGAAACACATTGTGCCATTGGGCACCCTAAAAGTACATTCATGCAGTGGATGCTTACTATAGACCATAAAAGAATTGGTATTATGTATGCAGCTGTTATGTTTACATTCTTTTTTGTAGCAGTATTTACAGCACTTGCTATGAGAATAGAGTTGTTCGCACCAGGTGGACAATACATGGATGGAGACACTTTTAACCAAGCATTTACACTTCACGGTGTTATTATGATTTTCCTATTTATTATTCCAGGAATTCCTGCGGTATTTGGAAATATTGTTATGCCACTTATGATTGGGGCAAAAGATGTATCTTTCCCAAGACTTAACTGGTTTACATTCTGGCTATATATTGCAGGTTGTTGTATCGCACTTGCATCACTTTTTATTGGTGAAGGTGTAGCTGATACAGGTTGGACATTTTATGCACCATACTCTCTAAATACTGGTACTAATGTTATTATGGCACTTGTTGCAGCATTTGTACTTGGTATGGCTTCTATTCTTACAGGACTTAACTTCTTAGTTACTATCCACAGACTTAGAGCACCAGGTATGACTTTCTTTAAAATGCCTCTATTTGTATGGGGTATATATGCTACAGCATGGATTCAACTCCTTGCGACACCAGTTGTAGGTATTACATTGATTCTTGCAATCATGGAAAAATACTTTGGTATTGGTATCTTTGATCCAGCAAAAGGTGGAGATCCAGTACTGTTCCAACATCTATTTTGGATATATTCACACCCTGCTGTTTATCTTATGATTCTTCCAGCATTTGGTATCATGTCTGAAATTATTCCTACTTTCTCAAGAAAAGAAATTTTTGGATATAGAACAATTGCACTTTCATCAGCATCAATTGCAGGTATTGGTTATCTAGTATGGGGTCACCACCTTTATACATCAGGTATGTCAGATATAGCAAAAACCGTTTTCTCATTCCTTACATTCTTTGTTGCTATTCCAACAGGTGTGAAGTTTTATGACTGGGTTGCTACAATGTACAAAGGTAAAATTGTTTTATCCACTCCGATGATTTGGGCACTTGGAACTATCATTACTTTTGCTATTGGTGGTATTACAGGTATTACTATTACAATGATTGGTTTAGATATTCACTTACAAGATACATACTATACAGTGGCACACTTCCACTACGCTATTCTTGGTGGAGTTGTATTCTTGATGTTTGCAGGTATGCACTATTGGTTCCCATTAGTAACAGGTAAAATGTATAATGAAACTAAGGCGAAAATAGCATTCTATTTACAGTTTGTAGGGTTTAATCTTCTTTGGTTCCCAATGTTTATCGCAGGATATTATGGTATGCCAAGACGTTACTTTGATTACTTACCAGAGTTTGAAATTTATCATCAAATTTCATTTTTTGGGGCACTTATATTTATCGCAGGGCTTATTTATATGTTCTGGGTATTTTTTAAAGGTTGGACTAAAGGTGAAGCAGCAACACCGAACCCATGGAATGCCACAACACTTGAATGGCACTTACCAACATCACCACCACCATTAGAAAATCACTCTAAAGTACCTTATGTTGATTTTGATCCATATGAGTACCACCAAGGTGAACCAGTGGTTAAATTTAATTATGAAACTATGCAAAGGATAGATTAATGTCTCACGAATATATACCTGAAATAGCGACAGAACGCAACGGAACTGAACATGAAGTTCAAGGTTGGCAAGATGATTTTTATGGCGGGAAATTAGGTTTCTGGCTATTTATGTTAACAGAAGTAATGATGTTTGGTGCAATGTTTCTTGCACTTGCATATTATAATACACTTCATCAACAAGATTTTTTAGATGCATCTGCATCTTTAAATAGACTATTGGGCGGAACAAATACAGTCATCTTACTTGTGTCTGCACTTACAATGGGGTTAGGTTTACTTAAAATGAGAGCAGGAGATGTTAAGGGTGCCAAACTAATGATTTGGGCAACTATCATTCTTGCAGCTATATTCCTTGTGATAAAAGGATTTGAATGGTCAGCTGAGTATCATCATGGTATTTTCCTTATGCATGATCAATTATTGGCTGATTCTCCACTACCATTTGGACAGAAATTATTCTTTGGTATGTACTTTACAATGACGGGACTTCACGGTTTCCATATTATTATTGGTATTGGTCTAATGCTTTGGTTACTTAAAAGAATCAATGCAGGTAAAGTAAGTCAAGATCACCATATCTTATACTGGAATATCGCGCTATATTGGGATATCGTACACCTTATTTGGGTATTCGTATTTCCTTATTACTACATGATCGGAGCAGGAGGAGCAACAGGTGGGCACTAAAATAGTAAATTATCAAGAAGAGAAAAAAGTATATTATAAAGTACTTGTGGGATTATTGTTATTAACAGCTGTAACATTTATACAGCCACATATGTTTATGACACATTCAACATTTTTAGCACAGATGGTGATTGCAGTGATTAAAGCTTGGTTAATTGTTATCTACTATATGCACTTAAAAGGTGAGAAACTGATTACTGCTATGGTATGGTTTGCGATGGCACTTGTTGCAGTTTTCTTTATTATTGTAATTGGTATTGATGTTTCCAATTTCCAATATGGGGCTGATAGTTATATTACTTCTGCTCCGACAGCAAATTAAGAGGAGTTTTACGTATGAGTAATACACTAGAAGGTTTTAGTTCAAGTGCATCAACATTTAATGCAGATATGGATTTTGCATTTTGGATGCATATTTGGGTTTCGGTTGCACTATTTTTATCTGTAGTTGTACCTATGTTTTATTTTGCATGGAAATACCGTGCAGATAAAGTTAAAAATGAAGAGATTGGTACATTAACGCACCATACAGCATTAGAAATTACATGGACAGTTATACCAATAATTGCCGTAATGTTTTTCTTTTATTATGGTAATACAACGATGAAAATGTTTAGAACAATGCCAGCAGAATCACAAAGTATAGTGATTGATGTGGAAGGTTCTAAATGGAAATGGAAGTATGAATATCCAGCAAATAAAGCTGGACATGTTCATAAAATTGGTGGTGTATATAAAAAGCCAACAATTGATGAAAATGGTAAAGTGGTAGAAGCAGGTAGTATGGGTATATCAGCTCTTTATGTACCAGTAAATACCAATATCATTTTAAAAATGACAGCCCCAGTAAATGATGTGATTCACTCATATTATGTACCAGCATTTCGTATGAAAGAAGATGTTGTCCCAGGTCGTACAACAAAGCAATGGTTTAATGCTTCAAAAGTAGGTGAATATGATGTTGAATGTGCTGAGTATTGTGGTACAGATCACTCTTATATGTATTCTAAAATTGTAGTCATGGAAAAAGATGCATATGAAAAATGGTTTGAAGGTGCAGCTGAAGATACACCAAAAGGTAACTTTGCTAAAGATGGTAAAGCACTTTATGCACAAAATGGTTGTGCTTCATGTCACTCTATCGATAGCGATGCAACATTAGTTGGACCAAGCCTTAAAGGTATTGGAAGTAAATATGATTCTCAGTATCTTTCTGATGCCGTTACTAATCCAGATAAAGATGTTCCTGAAGGATTCTACCCAGGTATTATGCCAGCGTTTAAACTTTCTCCTGAAGATCTAGCAACACTTGTTAAATATATGGAAACAGGTAAATAATGTTAAAAGACTTTTTTATAGTCACTAAGTTTGTTCTCTCTTTTGCAGTTTCTTTATCTGCACTCTTTGCCTATATTATGGCAAAGGGAGAGATTGGCTTAGATATGTTTCTTGCTACCTTCTCTGTACTTTTAGTTGCTATGGGTGTTTCTACACTCAATCAAGTACAAGAGTATAGAGAAGATTCCAAAATGGAAAGAACTAAAAATCGTCCTATCGCCGCTGGTCGTATGTCTCCTCGAACGGGCGTTATCATAGCGGTTGTTTTAATTCTCATCTCTTTTGTTCTAATATATGCATTGTTAGGACTCACGGGGATTAACTTTTTTGCTTTTGCTTTTATTTGGTATAACCTTATGTATACCCCTCTTAAAAAGAGATCAGCACTTGCAGTAGTTCCTGGAGCAGTATTGGGGGTTATCCCTCCTGCTATTGGTTGGCTAGTCGCAGGACATAGCCTTTTTGAGATAGAGTTTATTGCTATAGCTGTTTACTATTTTATTTGGCAAGTACCACACTTTTGGCTACTTGTGATGTTGTTTCATGGAGACTATAAAGATGGAGGTTACCCAACAGCCATGCGTCTTTTTGGTGAGGGTACATTACAAAGGCTTACTTTTGTATGGTTAGTATTGACGATACAATCGGGTATATTTTTAGTATATACATTTAATGTTTATTCATATATTACTGTGGCACTTTCTGTAGCACTAGGTATATGGGCATTTCTTACAGCAATGAAGTTACTTAGAAAAGAATTTAAACTTTCAGATGCTCGATCAATATTTTGGAAGATTAATGCATCATTTTTAGGTATTATCATACTTTTAAGTGTGGATGAATATATTAAACACCATATATAAAATACTTCAAATAGCAGTTTTTCTGCTATTAACCACTAGTTTATAAAATACTACTACACTTTTAGAATTAATTTCAAGGAAAACTTATGAAAGAACAACACTATACACTTAAAGAAATTTTAGCAAGTGTCTTTAAAGAAAAAAATCATCTATTAACAAAAAGACTTATTTATAATAATGCTATTTTTGGTGGTTTAGATAGTAGATGGATAAAACTCTCTTTTCTTATCTTGCCTTTTTTAATGTATGCGGCTATTTTTAATGAGAGTGTATTTAAAGAGTTGGGGATAGCACAAGCGATTGTATTTTATATTATATTACTTGTATTTGCTATGCAGATTATTGTAGGTATATCATATTTTAATAACAAAAAGGTGGTGAAAATTGCCTCAAATGCATGGAAGAACTATTTTCCTGAAATAGATTTTAAAATGATTATATCATCAGGAACAACACCTTATGTTGATTTTAAAAAACACTATGCACAGGCACTAAATGAAGGACTTAAAGATAATGATTTAACTAAAAGACTTCATGAAACTTTTAAGCAAATGGAAGAAGAGAACAGCATAATGATAGACGCAATGCGTAAAGAACAAAAAAAGAAAGAGAGTAAATAAAATGTTGCAAAAATTATTGGTCGTAGTACTATTTGGATTTATTTTCTTGCAAGCTAATGAGTCAAACTTAAAATCTCAATGTGATGATAGTAATGCAACAGCTTGTTATATGTATGCATTACCGATGATAAGTGGTGATAATGCCAAAATCCAAGATGTAAAAGAAAAAGGGATGAGTTTTATGCGTAAGGCATGTATCTTAGATGAAGAGAGAGCTTGTGATAAGATGGGTGATAATTATTATCAAGATGAAAACTATCATACGGCTATGCCCTATTTAGAAAAGTCTTGTGCCCGTGGTATAAAATTTGCATGTGAAGCCATGGGGACAATATTTCGTGATGGCCATGATGTTCGACCTGATGATGTGAAATCTAGAGAGTTTTATGAAAAGGCATGTGCACTAAAAAGTGGAGATGCATGTTTTAGTGTTGCTATTATTTACCGTGGTGGTTTTGGGGTTTTGAAGAATAGAGATAAAGAGAAAGAATACTATCAAAAAGGATGTGAGGCTGGACTAGAGGCTGGATGCGATAGATATACAGATCTTGATAATGAAGATAAAGGTATTGAAACAGGTATTTGGGCAAAAATAAAGGGCTTTTTTAATTAATTAAAGCTTTTAAAATATATAATAGGAGACAAATACTCCTATTTTAATAAATCATTTTTATGATTATCACTATAAAAATTAGTGAAATAACTACTAATGTTTATACGTCACCCCTCTCAATATGGCACATTCTTTCACATAAGCATGCATTCTTGACATAGATTAAGCTTTTGACTTATAAAAAATCTTATAATTATTATTGAGTGTTGTAATTTTACAACATATAATTTACACAAGGGGGTATGCATGCAATCAAATGCAGCATTAGAATATGATTATTCACTGGCAAAAAAGTTTACATTTTTAACTATTTTGTTTGGTTTTTTAGGGATGTTAGTCGGTACACTTATCGCGGCACAAATGGCATTTCCTGAATTAAATTATTTATTAGGTGAGTATGGAACATTCTCAAGACTTAGACCTATACATACTAACACAGTAGTATTTGGGTTTACAGTATCTGGAATTTTTGCTACTTGGTTTTACTTGGGACAAAGAGTACTTAAAGTCTCTATGGCAGAGTCTAAGTTTTTAATGGTTCTTGGTAATATTCAGTTTTGGCTATACTTTATAGGAGCACTTTTAGCAACTATATCTCTTTTATTTGGTGTGTCTTCATCAAAAGAGTATGCACAGTACGAGTGGCCTTTTGATATCGTTGTTGTAATTATTTGGGTACTTTGGGGTGTCAATATGATGGGACTCATTGGTATTAGAAGAGAGAAAGCACTTTATATCTCTGTATGGTACTATCTTGCATGTTTCCTTGGTATTGCTATGCTTTACCTTTTCAACAACATGGCTATTCCAACTTACTTTGTATCTGGTGGACTAGGTAGTCCATTACACTCAGTTTCTATGTATGCTGGAACAAATGATGCACTTGTACAATGGTGGTATGGACATAATGCGGTTGCATTTGGATTTACTGTTCCAATCGTTGGTATGATTTACTACTTCCTTCCAAAAGAGTCTGGACAAGCGATTTATTCATATAAGCTTTCTTTACTTTCTTTCTGGGGATTGATGTTTGTTTACCTTTGGGCTGGTTCACACCACCTACTATGGTCAACCGTTCCAGATTGGATGCAAACAATGGGATCTGCATTCTCTGTAGTACTTATCTTACCTTCATGGGGATCAGCGATTAACATGCTCCTTACTATGAAAGGAGAGTGGAATCAGTTAACAGATAATCCACTGATTAAATTTATGGTACTTGCATCAACATTCTATATGCTCTCAACAATTGAAGGACCTATTCAAGCGATTAGATCTGTTAATGCGATTGCACACTTTACTGACTGGATTCCAGGACATGTACATGATGGAGTGCTTGGTTGGGTTGTATTTATGATTATGGCATCTATTTTCCATATGGCTCCACGTATGTTTAAAAGAGAAATTTACTCTAAGAAACTTATGGAATCACAATTCTGGCTTCAAACAACAGCAGTTGTATTGTACTTCACATCTATGTGGATTGCAGGGATTACACAAGGTATGATGTGGAGAGCGGTAGATGAATATGGTAACTTGATGTATTCATTTATTGATACAGTTACAGTACTTCACCCATACTATGCAATTAGAGCACTTTCAGGTGTAATGTACCTAATAGGGTTCATTATGTTTGCTTACAATATTTATAAAACTATGACTTCTGGTAAAGAACTTACTGAAGAGCCACAGTTTAGAACGCCTATGGCTTAAGGGAGGTAGAGTATTATGTTTCATTGGTTAGAAAAAAATCCATTTTATTTTGCTGCGGCAATATCAATTGTTATTTCCTTTGCAGGTTTAATCGAAATTGTGCCAAACTTTGCACAATCAGGAAAACCGTTGGTTGGCATGAAGCCACGGACGGTTCTTGAATTAGCAGGTAAAAATGTCTATATGAAAGACAACTGTATGGCATGTCATTCACAAATGATTCGTCCATTTAAATCGGAAACAGATCGTTATGGTGATTATTCACTCTCTGGTGAGTATGCATTCGATAGACCATTTCTTTGGGGTTCAAAAAGAACAGGTCCTGACTTACATCGTATTGGTAATTACCGTACGACAGATTGGCATGAGGCACATATGTTGAATCCACCTAAAATTGTACCTGGTTCTATTATGCCAGCGTATGATCATCAGTTTGAAAATGAGGCTGATTTAGAAACTGCCTATGCTGAAGCGGTTACGGTTAAAAATGTATTCCACACTCCATATGGCCCAGCGTTTCACAGAGGTCAAGAAGCATGGGATGCACATAAGTCAAAAGTACTTGAAGATGCAAAGAAAATTGCAGCAGATATGAAAGACGAAAGAGTGAAAGCTATGATTGCTGAAGGTAAAGTACCTGAAGTTGTAGCACTCATTGCTTATATGAATAGCTTAAAGTAGGAGAGAAAGATGGGCATGAATGAAATACAAGGATATGCAAGTTTCTTTATGACCATCTTTTTGGTAATAATGTTGTATGGGTATATCATACATCTTTATAGATCAGAAAAAAAAGGCGAACGTGATTATGAAAAATATGGGAACATTGCACTTGATGATGAAATCACAAGTACACCCGTAGAAGATAAATCCGCGTCTGAAAGATACAAGGAGGAGAATAAATGAATGGATTAATGATAAAAGCATTGGGATTTGCTGTTGTCTTAGTATTAGCAACAATTTTTGTTATTACAAAGCTAAATATTGATATTTTTGCAGATTCTGTAAATGCGATTACCATGGGTGGTGCGATTGCGATTGCAGTGATTACTGCAGCAGTTTCAGTAAAATATATTAACCAGATGAAAACAGATACTGCAAGTGGTAAACTTGCAGATGAAAACTGGGATGGTATTGGTGAGTATAAAAATGAACTACCATCAGGTTGGGCATATAGCTTTTTAGCAGTATTTATGTGGTCAATGTGGTACGGTTTCTTAGGGTATCCTATTAATGCTTACAGTCAAATAGGTGAGTACAATGAAGAGGTACTTGCGTATAATAAGAAATTTGATAAAGAACATGCAAATGCTAGTAGAGAAACATTACAAGAGATGGGTGAGTCTATCTTTTTAGTACAATGTCAACAATGTCATGGTGCAACAGGTGATGGGCTTTCAGGTCGTGCACAAGACTTTGGTAAAAGAATGACTAAAGAACAAGTATTAGATGTCATTAATAATGGTTCAAATCAACTAGGTTATGCTATGGGTATGATGCCTCCAGGTATGGCATCGGGTCAAGATGCGGAAGACATTGCAGCATACATCGCTGGTGGACTTAAAGGTGAAGCTCCTGCTTCATATGCAGCATGTACTTCATGTCATGGTGCAGATAGCAAGGGTAACAATGGTATGGCTCCAAACTTGGTTACATACGACGCTGCACTCATGCACCATACTTTACAAAATGGTAAAAAAGGTATCATCGGAAAGATGCCAGCATTTAAAACATTGATTACACCAGTACAAGAAAAAGCATTGACTGTTTATATTCAGTCATTGTTAAATTAAGGAGTTCGGTATGGCAGAAAATACAAAAAGATCCGTATTTGGATTTCATGGTGTCTTTGGGGTTTTGATTTCAATTTTTGGACTTATCTTTATTTGGGCAGTACTTATGTCACAAGCAGTACTGGTACAAAGAGATGCAGCACATAATCCTTATGATCCTGCACCTATCAGAGATGTAAATAATCTTAAGATGAGATCTGTAGACAATAAAAACTTTGCATTTCAAAAAAAGGATAAATAATGATTAAATATATGGATAAAATACTTTTTGCATGTATGGTATTTGCAGCAGTCGCAGCTATTTTCTTATCGTTTAATAGTAGTGAATACCTTTTATATGTAGGTTAATATGAATAGAGCGAAGTTACGGGCAAGCCCTTATAAGGGGCTTCTTGCCATGCTTGCTTTATGGATGTTTCCTTTTCTACTAAATGCTACACAAATTCTCAAAAATGACCTTTTAAAAATAGAAGCTGTTGAACTCATAGACCTTATGGGTGAAGAACTTTATACAAAAACAGGTGTCAATACTTACGTCATTGCAACCAACGAACATTTTCCAGAAAGATTTAATTTAGTAGAGTATAGTAAGCAGTATGAAGCAAATCTAAGTAAGCCCTATGTATTGTTTATCTTTGCTCCTTATGCAACCATAACAAAAAAATCAGAAGCCAGAGGAAGAGTAGGTATTATCCCCTCTAGTGATGATGTAAGAGCGATGTATGACTATGATGATGTCAGAGATGCAGGTGTCAATATCGTTGCGATTAAAGACTCAAATACAAATGAAGATAAGTTTAACATAGCTGTTTTACAGTCCTATTCGGTACTTGCAGACAATATCGCTGCTTCAAAAGGTGTGAAACTTATACATACTATTCCTGATGAGATGGGTACGATGGTACTTATATTACGCATATTGGTCTATAGTGGTACAGCGATACTCTTATGGATATTTGTCTTAAGACCAGCATGGATGAGGAGAAAAAATGGAAAATAAAAGTAAAAAAACCTATTGGCCACATATGATTTTAGGTTTTTTAGCCATAGGTATTACTTTAGGGTACTGGACTGTTAAGTCAGCAAACTCTTTGCCTGTACAAGAGGTCAATAAGTATATGTTGAAATATCAACAGGCAGATTTGAGTATCAATCAAATCTTAGAAAAAAAGATAGCTTTTGATAAAGCGTATAGCATTGAACTTAAAAATGTTGAGATGATGGTGATGACTGATAATATAAATTCCAATCGTCCGCAACCAAATGTTGTGAAGCTCGTTAAGGGTGATAATAGTTTTTCATATGTCGTACACACAAAAGATGGAAAAACAGTGAATGATGTCAATGCAAGTTTTTTGTTAACGCAACCGCATTCACGTACTGAAGATGTAATGATAGAGAGCGTTCCCTTCTCTAACGGTATGTATAGGATAGATAAACTTAACATACAAAAGCCTGGTAGGTATACACTTCAATTTAGAGCTACCATAGGTGATAAAACAGGTTACTCTGAGATAGCAGCATATCTTAATCCTTAAACATAAAAATCTGTCAATTTGACAGATTTTTCAGCTATTTTCTTACTTCTGTGTTATACTACACACCATGAATGAACTACACATCTACCCCACTTCAAGAGCCTTACGAACTGTGAGCCAACAGCATAAACAGAGTGATGGATTTTTACCCACACTCATGCGTATGGATGAGTTTGAACAACGTGCTATACTTTTAGAAAAGAAGATACAAGTAGACCCTCTACAACGCATACTACTTTTACGCCAAGCTGCATCTTTTGATGCCTTTGATGACTTAAAACTAGACTTGTCTTTGGTACGCT
>Ga0256834_1001982_pt1 | contig 13328 bp, 11 predicted proteins | sample 4281140metaG_FD_190536 | JGI IMG/M metagenome (GOLD analysis project Ga0256834, IMG submission 190536) | Hydrothermal vent microbial communities from East Pacific Rise, Pacific Ocean - 4281-140 | ecosystem: Environmental > Aquatic > Marine > Hydrothermal vents | place: Pacific Ocean: East... | reverse complement strand
GGGCAAACGGTTGGTTTAAATAGTGAAACAGTTGAGTCTTACATAAATTTATTAGAACAATCTTTTGTTGTTTTTAAATTGAGTTCGTTTAGCAGAAATTTAAGAAATGAATTAAAAAAATCACATAAAATATATTTTTACGATAACGGAGTACGAAATTCGTTGATAGCAAATTACAATCCTATAAGTTTAAGAAATGATGTAGGCGCACTATGGGAAAATTACCTTATTAGCGAACGAATAAAATATTGTGAGTATCATAAAATATATAGCAATACCTATTTTTGGAGAACCCATTCAGGGCAAGAAATTGATTATATAGAAGAGCGTGAAGGAAAGTTATTTGCCTATGAATTTAAATGGAATAAAAATAAAAAAACAAAAATCCCTATTGCTTTTCAAAAAGCATATGATAATTACGACTTTAAAGTAATAACTCCTGATAACTATGAAACGTTTATAAATTAAAACCTTTATCATTCTCAGTACAATCTCAAGACCCCTCGATCGCAAGACCCCCCGACCGCACGACAAGAAAAGTGAGAAGTAAGTCGTCATTGCGAGGGCGGTACAACCGTGGCAATCTGTTACTTCATAGTCTCCAATCATGAGATTACTTCGTTCCACTCGTAATGACTTCCCCGACTGCACGACTGCAAGACCCCTTGACTGCAAGACCGCAATACTCCCCAACCCCAACAATCTATCCAAAAAAAATAATGAGAAGTCCTAAAAAAAACCTAAATTTGACTTTAAAGAAAACCAAACCCTAAAAAATCTAAAAACAAGTATGAAAAACTTCGCTCTTATAGGAGCCAGTGGTTATATAGTACCACGCCATATATATACCTATGATATAGTTACTGGTCGCTTAGAAATTAGAGGTGGCTTTACCGATTTACATACAGTTTCATACAATGAAATTTTAAAAGGTAATGGGTATGTATTAGAAGCCCCACGCCAAGCCATAGAAATTGTACATGCCATACGCCATGCAGTTCCAATAGGCGCAAAAGGAGAATACCCCCATTTGTAAACAAACCATTGGCAAAGCATCCGTTTGGGAGGTAATTTGAAGAAATTTTTATACTTAATGAATAAACTACTAAATAAATAAAAATGAAAAAAACTCTTCCTCTAAAACCTTTTAAATTAAGGTTGAAACTTTTTTTGACAAATATATATGATAGTAAAAGATATCAGACACCCTGCAACATTTGTGGAGGGAATAAATTTTTTAGAGGTCCTAATTCAAGATTGAGTATTACAAATCAGTATCCTTGGTGTTTAAACTGTTTGTCATTAGAACGCCATAGAGGATTAAGGCTGTTATGGGAAAAATTGCCCAAAGGTTTTTTAAAATCTAAAAATGCTCTACAATTTTCTGAAGAACCTACAGTTGATTCAGAATGGTTTAATAAACATTTAATTAGTGTGTATGGAGGTAACAACTCACTTGATGTACAAAACATTGATTATAAAGATGAAGTATTTGATATTGTAATATGTAATCAAGTAATTGAACATGTCCCAGATGACAAGAAAGCTATTAAAGAACTTTTAAGAGTTACAAAAAAAGATGGCTTTGTACAAATGAGTGTACCTTACCCAATGCAACTTGCAAAGACTATTGATTGGGGGTACCCTAAAGAATCTGACCATGGGCATTACAGAAATTATGGTAAAGATATCAACTTGTTATTAGATGAGTTGGTAGGAAAAGATTGTTGGAAGGAAATTGTAGTTACAGATCCAGTTACTATAGCACAAGATTATATTTATATTCTGTGTCATTCAAAAAAAGTCTTATCTTCAGTTTTATCACAGTTTAAAATTAGTGAATCATAAATAATATTTTAATTAATCTCCAATGTTTAAATGAAGTTTTTTTTTAGAAATAATATTTTTTTAAAAAATGTATCATTGTTGGTAGGAGGTACCGTAATTGCTCAACTAATAGCAATTGGATCATCACCTATATTATCAAGATTATATTCTCCTGAAGATTTTGGTTTTTTTGCTACGTTTATGGCAGTTTTAGGTGTTGCTTCAACATTTTCTTTATTAAAATATGAGTTAGCTATTGTTATTGAAAAAAACAAAGAGTACGCAAAACAAATTCAAGCATTAAGCCTTCTTATTTTAGTTGGGTTCACCATAGTTTTCACAATTGCCTTAAAATTAATCCCAACTTCTGTTTTTGAAAAATACAATTTGAATGTTGGTAATTACATTTATTTACTTGTTCCTTTGGTTTTTTTTACGGGAATTTACGCCATACAAACAAATGTGTTAAATAGAGAAAAACAATATAAACTTCTTTCGTTATCTAACATTGTTAACAAAATAGGAATAGTTACATTTCAAATATTATTTGGTTTTATTGGTTTAAAACTTTTGGGGTTGGTTTTTGGTAACCTTATTGGTTTATTTATTATAGTTTTAATTATTTATTTAATAGATAGAAAAGATTTTTCCAGTTTTGTTAGCTATAGTTTTGCAGATATAAAAAAAGTAGCAGTAAAACACTACAGGTTTCCAAAATACACGGCACCACAAACATTATTAAATACATTATCTCAACAGGCGCCTATTTATATTTTAGGATATTTTTACGGTTTAGAGGTTGTAGGAGCTTATTGGATGGCGATGCGAATTATTCAGCTCCCAACGTTATTAATAGGTAATTCCGTTAGGCAAGTTTATTTTCAAAAAGCAGCTGAAGTTTCTTTAAATAGAGAAGAAACAATTAAATTATTTAATACCTCAACGTATACTTTAATAAAATTAATTATTATACCTATAATTTTGGTTTTCTTTTTTGGCAAGCAATTATTTGTGGTTATACTGGGAAGTAATTGGGAGCTGGCAGGTGAGTTTGCAAAGTGGATGATGTTATGGATTGGTGTTGGATTTGTTATACCTCCAACTTCTATGTCGTTAATAATTTTTAATAAACAAAAACTAAATTTTATATACGATGCTTTTTTATTAAGTACTAGAGTTTTGGTTTTAGTTTTAGGAGGCGTTTATTTTAAGGCACTAGATACCATTATTGTTTTTTCAACGGTCGGATTAGTATTTAATTCTATTTTAATACTTTATGTAAAAATTAATCTAATTAACAAATACAAATAGCGTGATGGATAAAAATGAAATCCTTTTTTTTCTTAGGTATGGATATTTCCCCAACTATAAACCTAGATATGTATCGCCTAAAGTAGATAAAATTTCTCTAGGCAATAAAACGTATGCTGAATTAAAAGAGCTGTTTAACGAAATATTTACAACGGTAATAAAAGAAACTGTTGAAAGTGTACCTAAAGACAAATTAATAATAATACCCATTAGTGGTGGTTTAGATAGTAGAGCAATTTTAGCAGGAGTTTTAAAATATGTACACCCCAAAAGGATTAGAACATATACTTTTGGTATAAAAGGAAGCTATGATTTTGAAATTGGAAAAGAAGTTGCAAAAAAAGCTGGAGTACATCATGATGCAATAGAGTTGAATAGTTTGCGATTTACGCAAGAAGAAATGATTGAAGTTGCAAAAAAGTGTGATTTTCAAACAATTTTGTTTCATCATCCCCCTTTAAAAATCTTAGATGAATTGGTAGGTGATAATGTTATTTTTTCAGGGTATTTAGGAGATTTAATTTTTGGATCGTATGCAGATAAAAATTATTTGAAATTTGAAGAAATCTCAGATTGGTATATAGATAAAAAGTATTTTTCTAATTTTTTTAGTTTTAAAAAATATAATTTTTCTAAGTATTTGATAAAATTAAATAAGGACTCAATAGTTTCTCCTGCAGAACAATTAATACTTTATGAAAGGGGTCCCAAATTTACAGCACCACATGTTTTAATGGATGGTTGGAGCTATAAAGTTCCTTTAATAAATAAGAGGATTATGGATTTTATGTATTCTGTACCAAACAAATATAGAATAAATGAACAATTGTTTATAGATGCGATGATTCAATACTACCCAGATTTATTTAATATTAGAGCTAAAACTACCTTTGGATATCATTTAAAATCGCCTAAAGTATTTCATTATTATGAACGGTTAAAAAATAAAATAATTTTAGAGCTAAATACCAAGCTGGGTTTTAATTTAAACTATCCGCCTTATAATTATATAGATTTTAATAAAGAAATAGTAAGAAGACCAGATTTTGCTAAAATTTTCAAAACCAATTTACAAGACTTAGAAAACAGAGGGATACTTGGAGATATTAAACCAATGAAATTATATTCATTACATAAACAACGAAAAAATATGTATGATATTTTAGTGCTTTTAGTATCCTTAGAAATAATTTTAAAAGCAAAAGAACAATGCAGTTAATTTATTTGGCAGACTCTACTTTACCCTCTCAAGGAGCAGATGCTGTTCATGTAATGAATATGTGTAAAGCTTTTGCTGAGAATGGGTTAGAAGTTAAGTTGATTGCGCGAAAGAGCAAAAATGAAAAGAATATTTTTGAATACTATGGAGTTAAGAAAAATCTCTTTAAAATTCACTTGGTAGAAAGGCCAAATATTAGAATATTGGGAGGCTTTATTTATGGCTGGAGAGTTTCTAGAATTTTTAAAAACTTAGATAAACCAGATTTTTTATACGCACGTTCTATTCATGCTTTGCAAAGAGTGAATTCTAAAAAGATTCCTTTCTTTTTTGAAAGTCATTGGAAACCAACAAATAACTTATATCATTTTTGGCAACAAAAATGGTTAATTAGAAATAACTTGGTAGCATTTATTTTTATTTCTAAAGGGTTACAAGATATATACAAAAAACTATTTCCAAGTTTTAACCATAAGTTTAAAGTTTTACACGATGCGTGTAATATACCTAACGTTAAAATAAATAATAAAACAAATAATAGATTGCAAGTTGGGTATATTGGGTCTTTTTTTAAAGGGAATGGCTATGAGTTAATACCTGAAATGGCATTAAAAATGCCGGAAGTTAATTTTCATATAGTGGGGGGTAAAGAACCTATATTATCACAGTTAAAAAGGGATAATAAATTAAAAAATTTAAAATTTCATGGGCATATTCCTCATAAAGAGCTAATAAATATATATAGAGCAATGGATGTAATGTTAGCACCATACCAAAATGATTTGCCACATATTAAATGGGTATCTCCCATGAAAATTTTTGAATATATGTCTTATAAAAAAGCAATTATAGCTTCTGATTTTCCTGTAATTAGAGAAGTGTTAAATGAGGAAAATAGTATATTAGTTGAGCCTGATAACATTAAAGCTTGGATAGATGCAATAAAAAAGCTAAAAGCTAAAAAAATACGAAAACAATTAGGAGAGAATGCTTTTAAATTGTTTTTAAATAAATATACATGGAATAAAAGAGCAAAGGAAATAATAGAGATGTATGAAAAGAGCCGTAACAAATAAAAAGATATTTTTTATAATAAATGGATTAGGCTATGGAGGAGCAGAAACGCATCTGTTAAGGTTATGTGTAGCGTTATTACAAAAAGGGTTTAATATTAGTTTAATTACATTAACAAATAATTTATCATTAGAAAATAAATTAGATAGTAGAATTAAACATTATAAAATTAACTTAAATAATAAGTTTAAATTAATAAATAACTTAAGAACAATTTTAAAACTTGTTAAGTTAGAGCAACCAACAGTGGTTCATGCACATTTATTTCAAGCCAATATAATTAGCAGGTTTGTGAAATATTTTAATCCTAAAGTAAGGGTTGTTAATACCACCCATTGTGTATACAATGATGAAAGTATTTTAGGTTTATCTCCGTATGTTATATATAAGTTTAGCAAAAGGTGGGTTAATTTTCATACAGCAGTATCTAAAGAATCATTAGAGTTATTAAGAAAAAGGAAGTCTATTAATCATAAAAGAAGTCTATTTTTACCAAATGGTCTTTTTGTAGATGAATATAAATGTGAGAACAGCAGAAGTAATAATTCAATTTTTAAATGGATATCGATTGGAAGATTAATACCTGTAAAAAATTACAAGTCATTAATAGTTGCTTGTAAAAATCTATTAAGTAAATCTCATAAATTTCAATTACATATTGTAGGTGAAGGATCTGAAAAAAATACTTTAGAAGAATTAATAAATAACCATAAATTAGAAAAACAAATAAAACTTGTAGGTACTACTGATAACGTCCCTAAATTACTTGCAAAGTATGATGCATTTGTAATTTCTTCAGATTCAGAGGGGTTGCCAATGGTTTTGCTAGAGGCTATGTCGTCTAGCTTGCCTGTCGTTTCAACAAATGTTGGAGAAATAGGGGCTATTTTAAAAGCATCAAAAGGAGGGCTAATGGTTACTCCAAAAGACGCAAATGCATTAAGTGAAGCTATGAGTGAGATTATGAAGTTAAACGTTTATGAATTAAAAGAGTTGGGTGAAAATAATTTCAAGTATGTAAAAGATAATTTTGATATGAACACTATTGTGAATAATTGGATCGAAATATATAATAATTAAGTTTTATGTGTGGGATTAATGGGTTGTTCTACAAAGAACTAAAAGAAGAAAATGAGCTAATAAAAAGCTTAATTGAAATGAATAATAATATTATTCATAGAGGCCCTGATGATGATGGAATATTTATTAAAAATGAGAAATCCTATTCTTTAGGGATGGGTATGCGTAGGTTATCTATTATTGATTTACATACAGGTACACAACCAATTTACAATGATAATAAAAGTATTGTAATTGTTTTTAACGGAGAAATATACAATTATAAATTCCTAAAAAATAATTTAGAAAAGGAAGGTGTTTTTTTTAAAACTAGTTCGGACACTGAGGTTATATTACGACTGTATGAACAATACGGAGTATCATCATTTGAAATGCTTGATGGGATGTTTGCATTTAGTATTTATGATAAAAAATTAAATAAAATATTTATAACAAGAGATTTTTTTGGGGAAAAACCATTGTATTATTATAAAACAGCAAATACGTTGTATTGGGCTTCAGAATTAAAATCAATCATTGCCATTCTACCTACTACTCCAAGTATCTCTAAAAATGCATTATCCCTTTATTTTCAATTAACCTACATTCCTGCTCCTTTTACCATTTATGAGGATATTTTTAAGCTAAAGGCAAATCATTTTATAGAGCTAGATTGTGAAAAATTTAAGTTGAAAATAACAGGGATAACACAAAAAAAAGCAATTAATTATGGTAGTTTGTCTTTTGAAAAAGCAAAAAATATCACCCATGAGTTAGTGCAAAAAAGTGTACAGGCAAGGGCGGTTTCAGATGTGCCTATTGGCACGTTTCTTTCAGGAGGTGTTGATTCGTCAATCGTTTCGTTATGTTTATCACAACAAACACAAAAGCCCATAAATACATTCTCTATGGGTTTTGAAAAGAAAACTTTTGATGAAACCGATAAGTCAAAAATAGTTGCCAAACTTGTAGGAAGTAAGCACCACGAATTTATGGTTACTGAAAATGATTTAAAAAACGATTTAGATAGCGTGTTGTTAAATTTTGATGAACCTTTTGCAGATTCATCTGCCCTGCCAACTTATTTGGTGTCTAAAATAACGCAAAAACATGTAAAAGTAGCTTTAACAGGTGATGGAGGTGATGAGGTTTTTGGAGGATATAATAAATATTATATAGGGAAACTAAACCGCACTTATACAAGTATTGTCCCTAAAAGAATGCATACCTTTATTGCAGATGTTTCAAATAAATTACTTGCTACCAAAGATGATGATAGAGGGATGCGATTTAAGTTAAATAGGCTTTTAAAAGCTATTCATTACAATAATGATTTTTACTATAATATTATTTCACTCGGTTTTCAAAAAGAAGAACTAAGAAACTTAATATCTTCTAATTATTTACTGGAAGATTCCTTAGATTTTTATAAAAAAAATACAGTATCTTCGTTAAAGGAGTTTAGAAATTTAGATAAAGAAATCTCTTTAGAAGGCGATTTATTAGTGAAAGTTGATAGAGCCAGTATGCTCACATCATTAGAGTGTAGAGCCCCCTTCTTAAACAAAGAACTCTGGAATTTCACAAATCAATTACCCAATAGCTATTTACTAAAAGGGTGGAATAAAAAATATCTGTTAAAAGAAACGTTTAAGCAATATTTTCCAAAAGGGTTTTTAGAAATGTCAAAGAAAGGCTTTGCAGTTCCAGTAGGTGATTGGTTGCGATCTTCATTAAAGGATGAATTACTTGGACATATTGACATTTCTTTATTGGAAAAACAAGATATATTTAATGTTGTTTATATTAGAAATTTAGTATTGAATCATATTGAAGGAAGAGTTGACAATACGTTTAGAGTTTGGACTTTTTATTGTTTCCAAAAATGGTACTTTAATGTTGAGTTGAATAAATAATTATACTATTGAAAAAGAATATTAAGCATATATTATTAATGGCCTTTGTAATAAGGTTTATTTTATTATTTATAAATAATTATATTTTTGTTTTACCACAGGGAGATGGTGATGCAATTATAATTGAATTTTATGCCTTTAAATTTTCTAACTTAACAAATTTAGATTACGGATATATTTTTAGTCAAGGGCACTTTTTTTTGGCTTATTTAGGTTCATTACTATATAGTGTAATAGGAAGAGAACCTTTTATGTTTGGGTTATTTATGGTGGTTTTAGGAACTATTGTTGTTGATAAAGTTTACACTGCTAGTTTTTTATTGTGGAATAATAAGGGTATTGCAATAAAAGCAGCCTGGTTTACGGCTTTATTCCCTCAACTATGTTTGCATTCTGCATTGACTTTGAGGGAAACTCCTGTTAACCTATTTTTAATTCTTGCCATTATTTCATTTATAAAATATTGGAAATATTCTCAAGGCAAAGAACTAATTTGGTTTGTGATTTACATCATAATAGCATCGTTATTTCATTCAGGTGTGCTATTTGTATTTTTAGGAATATTGATTTTAAGTTTAACAGCATCAAAACAAAATAAAAATAACTTCATAAGTAGATTTTTATTGCCGTTAATAATTATTGTAAGTGTTATTCTTATTAATTACTGGGGAATAGGGACACAAAAATTTGGCGGTTCTATAGAGAATATTTCTAATCAGTTTCAAATTAGGGAAAGTATGAAAACAATGGGTAATTCAGCATATCCTAGTTGGATGCTTATTACAGGTGGGTTAAGTGAATTTTGGAAAGTACCAATACGGTATATAGCTTTTTTATTTTCACCATTAATTCCTTTTATGGTGAAAAACCCAAAACATATAATTGGTTTATTTGATGGGATATTATATTTACTATTATTTTACAATATTTATAAGAATCGTAAATTAATTAAAAGTAATTCAGCAGCAAGAGGCGTTTTAATTATGAGCTTATTTTTAATTTTAGTATTTTCTCTAGGGGTATCAAATGTTGGTACAGCAATAAGACATAGAGCTAAAATAGTACCTATACTTATAATTTTATATTTACCGAAAGGTAGTTATTTATACAAAAAGCCAATATATAAAGTATAATTCTATGAAAATAATTTTTTCCTCAAATATTACATGGAGTATCTATAATTTTAGAACACCTTTATTAAAATCATTGCAAAGTGATGGTCATGAGATTTATACTGTAGCTAATAAAGATGAATATGCAGAAAAATTGGAAGAGGAAGGTTTTTATTTTGAAGAAATTAACCTAAATAACAATACCACCAATCCGTTTGAGGATTTAAAAACCATTTACAACTATTACAAAATTTATAAAAAAATAAAGCCAGCTATTATTTGTCACAACGCTATTAAACCTAATATTTATGGAACAATTGCAGCAAGTATGTTAGGTATACCAACATTAAATAATATTTCAGGCTTAGGTACATTGTTTATAAAAAAAAGTTTTTCTACTAAAATTGCAAAATGGTTGTATCGGTTTTCACAAAAACGAGCTACGAAAGTATTTTTTCAAAACAACGATGATCTAAAGTTGTTTTTACAGCATAAACTTATTGCTAAAAACAAATGCAGTATTATTCCAGGTTCGGGTGTTAACACAAGTAAATTTAAACCTAATGAGAAAATCAAACAGGCAACGAAGTTTCAGTTTTTGTTTATTGGGCGTTTATTGTACGATAAAGGTGTTAGAGAGTATGTAGAAGCTGCAACAATTTTAAAAAATAAATATCCAAAGGTAGATTTTGCTATTTTAGGCCCTTTGTATAAAAACAATGCAACGGCAATTTCAGAAGAAACCTTACAGAATTGGATAGCAGCAGGTGTTATTAACTATTTAGGACAAACAGATGCTGTTGAAACAATCATGGCCAATGCCAGTTGTGTTGTATTACCTTCGTACCGTGAGGGTTTGTCAAAGGTTTTAATTGAAGCTTCTAGTATGGAATTACCAATTGTAACTACCAATGTGTCAGGTTGCAGAGATGTGGTTGTTGATAATGTGACAGGATTTTTATGTGAAGTAAAAAACAGTACAGATTTAGCAATTAAATTAGAAAAAATGTTAGTATTAACTCCAATAGAAAGACAAGTTATGGGTAAAAAGGCAAGGAAAAGAGCTTTAGACGTTTTTGATGAACAACTAATAATAAAACAGTACAAAAATGCTATTTATTCAATTGTTCTAAAGAATATTCCAAATAAAATAAATAAATAATGGTATTAATTAAAGTAGTTGTTAATAGCGTAGTTCTCATTTTATTATTTAGCTATGTATTCTATCTGCTTAGGAAGATTATAAAAAAGACAAATTCAAAGAATTTAAAATTATATTTTGTAGTAGTTACAATTATGCATTTTATGATTTCACTAGCATTTGCTTTTTTTATTGATAATTTTAATATCCCAGATGCAATTAAGTTTTATTCTGATGCACAGGAAGAATCTAGTTGGCTTGCGTTATTTAATATAGGCAGCTCTTTTATTTCTTTTTTAATATATCCGTTTGTGAAATTAGGAGTTAGTAGAGAGGTTTTATTTTTAGTGTTTTCAACGATAAGTTTTAAAGGGTTTTTGGTCTATTTTGAACTTATAGGATTAAAACGTTTAGAAAAAATCAATAAATTTTTACTCTTGGCTTTTTTGTTTCCATCACTTCATTTATGGACTGGTTTTTTAGGTAAAGAACCTTTACTTTTTTTATTGATGGCATTACTAATAAAAAATATAAGCCTTAAAAAATATAACTTGAGCTTGGTATTGATGTTTGTTTTAATTTTTTTAATTCGTCCTCACGTATTCTTTGTGTTGGTGTTTTCATTGGTTATAGTTTTTCTATTTGAAAAGAACATATCCCAAAAGCTTAAGAGAAATGTAATATTAACGGCTGTTTTCTCAGTCCTTATTTTTATTCCAGTTTTTTTATTCTTTTTTCTAAGAATAGAAACTTTAAATTTCACATCACTTCAAAGTTACTATACGAGTTTTATGGAAATCACTGCAAATTTGGGGAGATCATCAGTAAGTATTGAAAGCACAACAATTTTCTCACGTATTTTCTATTTAATTTTTATGCCTTTGCCAATAGTGTATAATATTAAAAATGAATTACAGTTCGTTGCTGCATTAGAAAATATTGGGTATTTACTTTTTTTTATAACGATAATTATTTTTTATGCTAAAAAGCATTTAAGATATCGTTATTTTGGTACGAATCAAAAGTTTGCATTGTTATCAAGTATTTTATTAATCTTGTTATTTAGTTCATATTTATATAATCTTGGTTTAGGAAATAGAATGAGAATTATGTTTTTTCCTTATATATTTTACTTACTGATGACAATAGTAAACTTTCCACCAACAATAAAAATTAAAATTAATTAAGAATGGAATACTTTTTAATTATTGGTATATTAATAATATCGGCAGTACTTTATTTAAAAGTAGCTCAAAAGTTTAAGATAGTTGACAATCCAAACGATAGAAGTTCTCACACTTTACCAACCATACGAGGTGGGGGTATCTTATTTTTTATAGCAGTACTACTCTTCTTTGTTACGTCGAAATACCAATATCCTTATGTTACAATTGGTATAAGTATTATTGCATTGGTAAGTTTTATGGATGATATAAAAACCTTGTCGGCTAAAATTCGATTGCCATTTCAGTTTATAGCCATTGCATTGGTGTTGTTTCAAGTAGGAATATTTCAACAGCCTTGGTTTCTTGTTAGTTTGCTAACCATAGTAGGAGTAGCATTTATAAATATGTACAACTTTATGGATGGTATTAACGGTATTACAGGTCTATATAGTTTAGCTGTACTAAGTGCCTTTGCCGTACTAAACACTATTGAAAATGTTGTTGCAGCTAATTTAATTTGGTATGCGATGTTGGCAGTAGTGGTATTTGGTTATTACAATTTTAGAAAAAAAGCACGCATGTTTGCCGGTGATATTGGAAGTATTACTATGGCAATGCTATTGTTTTTTGTTGGTCTTAAGTTAATGGTACAATTAGAAGCACCAATTATTTTAATAACCGTAGCTGTTTATGGTGTAGATAGTGGTTTAACAATTTTGTATAGAATTTATTTAAAAGAATCTATTGTACAAGCACACAGGCATCATATATATCAAAAATTGGTAGACAAAGCACAGTGGTCTCATTTAAAAGTTTCAGGTGTGTATGCATTGGTTCAGTTATTGCTAAATGTGGTAGTGATTTATAGTTATCAATTAACATTTACAACACAGTTGGGTATTGTAGCAGCTATTATTTTGGGCTTGACTATTTGTTATGCATTGGTATTTAAGTTTTTGTCTGACTAAAACCTAAACTAAGACCGCACGACTGCAAGACTGCAAGATCCCTTGACTGCACGACATACATTATTTGTAGTTCCATTCATGAGATTGCTTCGTTTTACTCGCAATGACGACTGCCGACAGCAAGACTCTTCGACTGCACGACCGCAAGACCCCTTGACTGCACGACTGCAAGACTCCTTGACTGCACGACTGCAAGACCCCTTGACTGCCCGACAAGAAACTTTGTCTTTGTCTTTGTCTTTGTCTTTGTCTTTGTCTTTGTCTTTGTCTTTGTCTTCGTCAACTCAACTGCAAGACCCCCTGACTGCCTGACTGCACCAATCATGAGATTGCTTCGTTTCACTCGCAATGACGACTGCAAGACTGCAAGACCACCCGACTGCAAGACCCCTTGACTGCACGACTGCACGACAAGAAAAGCCTTCGTCAACGTCTTTGTCTTTGTCTTTGTCTTTGTCTTTGTCTTTGTCAACGTCAAAATCTTCTATTTTATGTTTGAAATATGCATACAAAAATAAACACCGGTGTAAATTTT
>Ga0256834_1001981_pt1 | contig 13334 bp, 10 predicted proteins | sample 4281140metaG_FD_190536 | JGI IMG/M metagenome (GOLD analysis project Ga0256834, IMG submission 190536) | Hydrothermal vent microbial communities from East Pacific Rise, Pacific Ocean - 4281-140 | ecosystem: Environmental > Aquatic > Marine > Hydrothermal vents | place: Pacific Ocean: East... | reverse complement strand
TTGCTGTTCCGTGCTGGTCGTCATGAAAAACAGGAATATTCATTTGAGCACGTAATGTCTCCTCTATTTCAAAACATTCTGGAGCTTTAATATCCTCTAAATTAATACCACCAAATGTTGGCTCAAGCGGTCTAACAATATCAATAAATTTCTTGGGATCTGTTTCATCAATTTCGATATCCATCGCATCGATACCAGCAAATTTTTTAAAAAGAACTGCCTTCCCCTCCATAACAGGCTTAGATGCAAGAGCCCCTATTGCTCCTAGCCCAAGCACTGCTGTACCATTTGATATCACAGCAACTAGATTTGCACGTGATGTATATAAAGCCGCTGTTTTTGGGTCTTTAGCAATTTCTTCACATGGGGCGGCAACTCCGGGTGAATATGCCAGTGCAAGATCACGTTGATTGCCTAGTGGCTTGGTGGGTACAATTTCAATTTTTCCGGGTTTTGGGAATTGATGGAAATGCAACGCTGCTTCTCGCATTGCGTTATTTTTGTCTTCTTCCTTATTTGACATAGATATCTCCATCGATAATTTAGTTTAATGATTTTTTCCCAAGATTTTATAACTTATAACTTAGATATCCCTCCAACACAAAAGCTTTTGTTTAAGAGTACGAAGATAAGTCATTTAGATGTTAGCAATTTTATTAAAAATGAGAGAAATTAAAAATTAAGCAGCTTTTTTGTTAGTTTTTGTACTATCTTCTACTTTCACCAGTTTTGGTTTTGCTGGCTTGTTCATTTGTTTAGCAAGTTCAATATATGTGTCTTTTTTTAGTGCAGGAGCAAATAAGAACCCTTGCGCTTGCACCACACCACGTGCCCGTAAATATACAGCTTGCTCTTCAGTTTCAATACCTTCGGCAATAATCTCTGCCTCTAAATCAAATGCCATAGATATTAGCCCATCAAGTATTGGAACATTTGATGTGCCATTGCCTATCATATTTACAAAAACTCTATCTATTTTAATAATATCAACGCCAAGCCTTTGCATATAAGCTAAGTTTGAATGCCCTGTGCCAGCATCATCTAAAGCAAGTTTGCAACCCAAGGCCTGTAATCCGCCAATAACAGCATCTATCGCCATTTGATTTGTTAGAGGGCGACGTTCAGTTATTTCAAAAACTAACTGGCTGAATAAAACATTAGAATCAGAGAAAATGGCTTTAACATCATCAACTATAATACTATTTCTAAAATGCCCCTCAAATAAATTAATGCCTATCTTTAATTCTGGATGCTGTTTGCTTAACTCACTAAGGTCTTCACGAACTTGTTCCATCAATTTTATTGTCATTGGCACGGCTAGGCCAGAACTTTCAGCTAAATCTATAAAAACGCCTGGATAAAGAACAGTACCATCTTTCTTAACCCATCGAACCAAAACTTCACAACCAAGTAGTTGACCTGTTTTCAAATTTACAACTGGCTGATAATATGGCTGGAACTCACCCTTTATAATTGCTTTTTCTAAATTGATGGCATTAAAGTCCGTATTGCGAATAATATAAATAACCAGCATTAACACGCCAAACCCCAGCACTAAAGAAACAATTGTGAGTATGATATAAAGATCAGCAAATCCAGCACGAACGGTATTAAAGGGTATGCTCAATGTAGAGTGAATAAAACGTGAATTATTATTGGAAGTAACAGTAATATTAGAATGATCTTTCGCTGTGTTATGGCTATTCTTATTATCCAAAGGATTTCCTGAAGAAATAATATTTGTTCCATCTGATAAGCTGATGCTTAAATAAGCAACTGAAGCAACATTGTCTGGTAAAATTTTTGAAAGGTCTGAATTAACATGAACAAAAGCAGATATTATTTTTTTATTGCTGACAGAATAAGAAATTTTAAGAAACGGCTCTTCAATATTTTCAATTTTTACAACGCTAATTGTTCCAGAATCTTTGGAAATTGGTAGTTCATTTGATAGAACTAAGTATTTTATTTCACCACCAAAGCCATCGCAATATTGAACTTTATCTGAATTTTCAACTACCATTTGTGCAAGCATATGATTCGCAATTAGCTGTTTCTTAACATTAGCAATAAAAGTTGGCGTGCATAGAGAAGGGCTTTCATTATTCACCTTTCTAATGGCAATAATAGCGCCATTAACTGCATTTAAACTTGTATTATTAAGGGTATTCACACTGTCCTGATAACGCGTATCAGATCCAGAACGAATATAAGCATCCAGAAAAAAATCTACGCCAAGAACTGGAGCAAATGCCAATAAGACACCAAACAATAGCACAATCTTCGAAAGAAGTGGTTTCACACTATTAAACCTTTAAGCATTAAACTTTGCTTAAAACATATCAATGAGTACTTAACAGCGTGCTAATTTTATAAAATCTTTAGCTATCTAAATTCAAACGCAAATGCAACTCACGAAGCTGACTGGCGCTTACACTTGAGGGAGCATTCATCAACAAATCTTGTGCTTGTTGGTTCATTGGAAATGCCACAACTTCACGTAGGTTTTGCTCACCACATAACATCATAACCATACGATCAATTCCGGGAGCAATGCCGCCATGCGGAGGTGCGCCATATTGCAGCGCTTTATACATGCCGCCAAACTTATCTTTTAGCACCTGCTCATCATATCCAGCAATTTCAAATGCCTTTTTCATAATATCAGGGCGATGATTTCTTATTGCGCCAGAGGAAAGCTCAATTCCATTACAAACAATATCATATTGCCATGCGTTAATAGTTAGCGGATCTTGGTTTTCAAGTGCTTCTAGCTCGCCTTGCGGCATTGAAAATGGATTATGCGAAAAGTCTATTTTTTTCTCATCTTCATTATATTCAAACATTGGAAAATCAACAATCCAACAGAATTCAAATTTATTCTCATCAATCAGTTTTAGCGAAGTGCCTATTTGTGTTCTAGCATCACCTGCAAACCCAACGAATTTATCAGGACGACCTGCTACAAAGAAACAAGCATCGCCTACGTCTAAACCAAGTTGATCTTTAATTGCAGTAGTGCGCTCTTCACCAATATTTTTTGCCAGTGGCCCAGCTCCGCCAGCCTCCCCTTCACGCCAGAAAATATAACCTAAACCCGGTTGATCCTGCTTTTGCGCCCATGAATTCATGCGATCACAAAAAGCACGAGAACCGCCACTTGGCGCTGGAATTGCCCATATTTGCACTTTTTCGTCTGCTGCCAACATATTAGCAAAAATCTTAAAACCAGAACCAGCAAAATGTTCACTAACATCTTGCATTTCAATTGGATTGCGCAAATCTGGTTTGTCCGTGCCATATTTACTCATCGCTTCTTTATAGGGAATACGAGGAAAATCTTGCGTTATGGACTTACCGCTTGAAAATTCTTCAAACACGCCACGCAATACTGGCTCAATCGCTTCAAAGACCTCATCTTGCGTTACAAAACTCATTTCCATATCAAGTTGATAAAACTCACCCGGAGATCTATCTGCACGTGCATCTTCATCACGAAAACACGGAGCGATTTGGAAATATTTATCAAAGCCTGACATCATCAATAATTGTTTGAATTGTTGCGGCGCTTGGGGGAGTGCATAAAATTTACCGGGATGCACACGTGATGGCACCAAAAAGTCCCTCGCCCCTTCAGGTGAAGATGCAGTTAGGATTGGCGTTTGAATTTCATTAAATCCCTGTTCAACCATTCTGTTTCTTAGTGAGGCAATAATTTGCGATCGCTTAATAATATTGTTGTGAATACGCTCACGCCTTAGGTCTAAAAAGCGATATGTTAGTCTTGTTTCTTCGGGATATTCTTGCTCGCCAAATACTGGCATTGGCAATTCTTTTGCTGTGCCAAGTATTTCAATTTCACGAATGAATATTTCTATCTCACCAGTTGAGAGATTTTTATTAATTGCGTCTTTATCACGAGCTTTAACTTCACCATCAATTTTTATTACCCATTCAGAGCGAATTGTTTCAGCTAATCCAAATGCGCTAGAATCAGGATCAATAACGCATTGCGTCATGCCATAATGATCTCTTATATCAAGAAATAATAATCCACCATGATCTCTAACACGATGAACCCAGCCGCTAATGCGTACTGTGTTCCCTACATTTTTGGCGTTTAATTGTGAGCAATTATGAGATCTATATTTGTGCATTTGAAACTCTTATATGTAAAAATGATTTAATTGGCGCAAAAGCGCATGGGAGAGTGATTTTGTCAAGTTATCTAGCTAGTAAAGTCTCTAGCAAACTGCTAAAGTCATTATTTTATGAAGTTAGCGAAGAATTAGATGCAAATTATTACAAACACAAGTGAATTAGACGATTTTTGCCAACATGCAAGCAATTTTGATTTTGTTACTATTGACACAGAATTTTTGCGAGAAACAACATATTGGCCAAAACTTTGTCTTATTCAGGCGGCAACCGTTGAGCAAGCAGTGATTATTGACCCACTTGTCAATGGTTTAGATCTAGCGCCTTTTTATCAGCTTATGGATAATGAAAGGGTTACAAAAGTTTTTCATGCGGCTCGACAAGATATAGAAATTTTTGTAAAAAGCACTGGCAAAGTCCCCTCTCCTTGTTTTGATACGCAAATTGCGGCTTCTGTTTGCGGTTATGGCGATAGTGTTTCTTATGATAATTTGGTGCGTCAAATTGTTGGTGAGCAAATTGATAAAAGCTCTCGCTTTACCGATTGGTCAGCAAGACCGCTTAGCGAAAAACAACTAAATTATGCGCTTGGCGATGTAACGCATCTTCGTACTGTTTATGTTGAATTAGTGCAAAAAATTGCAAAGCTAAAACGCCAAGAATGGGTCAAGGGCGAGAATAATATTTTAACCTCGATTGATACATATATTGTTGAGCCAATAAATGCCTATAAGCGCATGAAGAAAAAAATTAATAAACCTCGTGATTATGCAGCGCTTAAACTTTTGGCAAAATGGCGTGAGGAAAAAGCGCAAGAAAAAAATGTCCCACGAGGTAGAGTGCTTAAAGATGATGCTCTTTACGAATTAGCAATTCAGCGACCAAACAATGTTCAAAAATTTGATAGGCTTAGAGCCGTGCCAAAGGGATTTGGCCGTTCTGCATCTGCTAGCGAAATTATAGCAATATTTGAGCAGGTAAATGCGCTTGAAAACGAGCAATTACCTAGCGTAAAAAAGCGAAATAATGGCCCCTCGCCAAAGGGAGCGATTGGTGATTTAATTCGGGTATTATTAAAAGCGATATCAGAGCAAGAAGGGGTTGCATCACGTATTATTGCAACTTCTGATGAGATAGATGCGATTGTGTTAGACGATGATGCAAATATTCGTGCGATGAAAGGCTGGCGCTATGAAATATTTGGTAAAAAAGCGCTGGCTATAAAACATGGAGATATTGCGCTTGGAGCAAATGAAAACGGCGTTTTTGAGGTAAAAGTTAGCTCTGTTAGTTCTTGAGAATTATTATTTCGCAACTTTGCAAGCCAACAGTTTTTGCAAGCTGGCTTAATCTGCTTTTTAAGCGATTGCCGTCTAAAAATGATAGATCTTGCGGCAAAACAAGCTCTAGGCACTGATTATTAATATTAAACGCAACCTTAGGTAGCACTCCTGCCATGCTTGCAGAAATAACGAACGCTACACGAAGTAACGCACCCAAGATTTTTGCTCTTTTGGCGTTACTCTCACCAGCTAAATCTAAAATCTCACTTGAAACAGAATGGCGTTTAAGCCCCATATAACGCACTGCCAATGCTCTTGCTAAAAATGCCCGCCCAGCATGATTAACCCCAATAAGTGCGCCAAAAGCAATTAAATCAACCGCTTGCTCGCCCTTATAATCTGGATGTCCACGCCACGCAATATCAGCGAGGAAACAAGCCGCTTCTCGTAATCGTTGTTGCTGTAAATCTTCAGGTAATTTGCTTTCATTTATAAATTGCCTTGAAAACTCAACCAGCTCAAACGAATGAGGGTGCGAGCGTGAGCGCAGGAGGGAGATATTTTCACAAATTTCAAGCAAAGGATCTTTTTGCTGCTCGGCCTTTTCAAGCCTATTAAACAAATATCCCTCACGCACCCCAAGCGCTGAAAACACCACATTTTCAAAATTACCAAGACGCAAAATTTTCTTTAATACAACAGCACCAAACGGCAAAAGCATTGTCCGAGTTGAGCTTACAAATTCTATGCCATCATAAGTATTTGTAGCGTCAAATTGCGTAATTACTTTATCGCAAAACTCTTGCATTTCTTTGGCATCAACCTGATAATTTTGCACCATATGCAATGGGTAGTTAGTTTGAATTTGGTGCAATTTAGCAATTTGTCGCCAAGTTCCGCCAATGGCGCAAAAATTTTGAGATTTTTGCTCTAAAATATCAGAATTTTTTAATTGCTTACTAGTGATTTTAACAGCCTCTTTTAGCGAGTTTTCACTCACCCCAATTAATTGAAGCACACCAAGCTGATATGTTTCTTGCTTTTCCTCATTTACTAATCCTAAAGAGGATAGTTCTAAACTTCCGCCGCCTAAATCGCCAATGACACCATTAAAATCTGGCATGCCTGCATATGTGCCAAGTGCCGCAAAATGCGCCTCTTGCTCGCCTGTTAAAACCTCAACATTTACCCCAATGATTGTGCTTATTTGCTGTGCAAATTTTTTGCCATTTTTTGCTTCACGCACCGCAGAAGTTGCAAAACAATAGGTCTGTTCAACATTCATCAATTTCATAACTAGAGAAAAGCGAGCCATAACTTTTAGTGCTTTTTCGATATTTTGCTCAGCTAGATTTCCATCTAACGCAACCCCTTTGCCAAGCGAGCAAATTGATTTTTCATTATAAAGCGGAGTGAGCGCACGGGTAAGATTTTCATAAATTACCAAGCGAATAGAATTTGAGCCAATATCAATGATAGCAACAGGTTTTCGTATGGTTTGTTGCTTTTCCTTATTCATCATCTGCCCGCATGCGCAATTCAAGGGCTTCTGAGGCAATTTTACGACTAATTGGCTTGTTTCTAGACATTGCTAGCTGATCCATTAAATCAACAAGGGCAACGACCTCACTTGCGGAGCGCTGCATACGTGAGATTAAATATGAGATAATATTTGGCGCAACACTTACTTGTCTATCAGCGAATAATTTGGCAAACATTTGCGCTAATTGCGCATCATCTGGCGCACTAACGAAAAAACTAGTCGCCAAACGAGCCCGAGATAACACATCATTGGTAGAAAATTCCCATTCAGAAATTTCAGATTGAGCGCTCATTAAAACCGCACGTCCATCTCTTAGCGATTGATTGAGTAAATGAAATAATTTTTCTTCATCAAACCCTGCTCTATCAATATCTTCAATTATTATTGGCTGAGTGCCGCCCTGTTTAGCAAGCATTTCAAGCATATCATTTTTAACAAAAATAGCGTTTGATTTTTCTTGCCATATTTTTGCTAAATGAGATTTTCCAGATTTTTCTTTGCCGATTATCAACATAAAATGGTGTGGCCAATTTGGAAATGCTGCAATATGCTCAAACGCTAATTCATTGGCGCTTGAAACAATAAAATCGCTTTCACAAAGTGATGTTTCATGCCCTAGTTCAAGTGATATTTGCATATCTTTGTCTTTATTCATTTTTTTGCTTTTACAACGGCTTTTTTTGGCTTTTTTGTGCCAAGATAAAGTGTGCTTTTTTCGTATTTTGCAACTGAAAAACGCACCAATACCCCAATAATTGCCACCAGCGGCACGGCTAATAAAAGCCCAACAAAACCAAAAATTAATCCACAAGCAAATAGTGCAAACATTAGCCAAACGGGGTGAATGCCAATGTTTTTACCAACCAATTTTGGATAGAGAATATTACCCTCTAAAAATTGCCCAACCATAAATATTGCAAACACGGCGCTAACCATTATCCAGTCTGGCCAAAATTGCACCAAGGCAACCCCGATAGATAAAAGCAAACCAACCAAAAACCCGACATATGGAATAAAACTCAACAGGCCTGCAATTAGCCCAATCGCCAGCCCAAAATTTAGCCCCGTTAAAGTGAGCGCTGTTGCGTAAAAAATTGCCAGCAAGAACACAACGCTTGATTGCCCACGAATAACCCCTGCCATTGCCTTATCAATGTTTTTGAAAACATCCCTAATTTCTTCTCTATAATCACGGGGCAATAAGTCATCAACTCTTTTTATTATCTTATCCCAATCAGCCAATAGATAAAAAGTAACAACGGGGGTGATTACCAGCAATCCAACAAGATTGAGCATAGTAAGACCGCTTTGCATGATTTGCTTAAGCACATTGCCAAACACACCAATACTTTGCCCTAAAATATCTGTGAATTGCTCTTCAAATTGCGCAACATTTTCTTTGCCAACAAAGGAATAAACATTGGGTAAATATTGATTTACCAGCGCCTGAAGCTGGCTAAAATAGGTGGGCAATTTTTCTGCTAGGCCAATGCTTTGTTGAACTAATAGCGGAATGAGTAGAAAAAAAGCACCTCCGAAAAATAATAGGGATATAAAGATAACGCTAGAAGTTGCCCAAAAACGATTAAATTTCCATTTTTCTAGCCTATCGGCAACTGGATCGAGCAAATATGCCAAAACCATGCCGACCACAAAGGGTAATAGGATAGATTTGAATAAATATAACAATAAGATTACACCAAGCGCAAATAGGCCCCAAATTTTCAATTGATTTTTCAAACTCATATTAAGTCTTTTCTTTTTAAGTCTATCTCTTGCCTGTTATATGTTTTAGCGCTATCAGCGCATAAAGCTAGTATAGATAATTTTCAATTCATAACCAAGCCATACATTATGTCAGATAATATTCCAAATTCTAATTCACTTTCTTATAAAAGCGCTGGCGTTGATATTGACGCTGGAAATGCACTTGTAAAGAATATAAAACCACTGGTCAAAGCCACTAACCGCTCTGGTGCGGACGGTGAAATTGGTGGCTTTGGCGGTTTGTTTGATCTTAAGGGGGCCGGTTTTATTGACCCAATCCTAGTTGCGGCGAATGATGGCGTTGGCACAAAATTGCGCATTGCCATTGAAATTGGTGTGCATGAAACAATCGGCATTGATTTAGTTGCCATGTGCGTTAATGATATTATTGTGCAAGGCGCTGAGCCGTTATTTTTCTTAGATTATTTTGCAACGGGAAAACTTGACGTAGAAAACGCCACACAAATTATTGCTGGCATTGCTAATGGTTGTGTTGAGGCTGGCTGTGCGCTTATTGGCGGCGAAAGCGCAGAAATGCCCTCAATGTACGCCAAAGATGATTATGATTTAGCAGGCTTTTGTGTTGGGGCGGCCGAGAGAGGTCAATTATTACCAAAGAGTGATATAAAAGCAGGTGATGTCATTATTTCACTCGCCTCAAGCGGCCCTCATTCAAACGGTTATTCGCTTATTAGAAAAATTGTTGAAATTTCTGGTATTAAATATAATGAGCCAGCGCCATTTGATGAGAATTTAACTTTGGGTGAAGCGCTGCTTATTCCAACGAAAATATATGTAAAGCCAATCCTTAAAGCCTTAAAGGAAAATCTAAACATTAAGGCATTAGCGCATATTACTGGTGGTGGCTTTACTGAAAATATCCCCCGTGTTTTGCCAAAAAATATAAGTGCAAATATTGACCTTAACTCAATTTCTGTGCCGCCAGTATTTGCTTGGCTTGCTAAAATTGGCGGCATAAAGCAAAGCGAGATGTTACGCACTTTTAATTGCGGTGTTGGCATGGTGCTTATTGTTGGGCAAGATTGCGCTAATGAGATTGTTACTCATTTTAATGATGAGGGTATGGGAGCAAAAATTATTGGCTCACTGAGCGAGCATAATGGAAATGATGTGAATTATAGCGGTGCTTTAGATTTATAATGAGTGATGGTAAAAAAAATACTGCTATTTTTATTTCTGGGCGTGGCTCAAACATGCAGCAGCTTATAAATGCCTCGCTAAACCCAGATTATCCAGCAAAAATTATTGGTATAATATCAAACAAGCCTGATGCTAAAGGGCTAGAAATTGCCAAAGCGCATAATATTGAAACTGCAATTATTTTGCCCAAAGATTTTTTAGACAAAAAAGCAACCGATGAGGCTATTTCTAAACAACTAGAGCAATGGAACACTGATATTATTTGCCTAGCTGGCTATATGCGCTTGCTGGGAAAAGATTTTTGCAAAAAATGGCAGGGGAAAATCATCAATGTTCACCCCTCCCTACTACCTAAATATAAAGGCTTAGATACTCACAAAAGAGCCATTGCTGCTAGTGAAATTGAGCATGGCTGCACAGTGCATTTCGTAACTCACGAGATGGATGATGGGCCAAATATTGGGCAAGTAATTGTGCCTATTGAGATGGGCGATGATGCTCAGGCACTCGAGAAGCGAGTATTAAAGGCTGAGCATCATTTATATGCTTGGGCGCTTGAGCAAGTGGCATTAGATAAAATTAAATTCTAACCCAACCCTATCATTTATTTTGATACAAATAATCGTAATTATTTGTTCGACTTTAATTTTTCCTAGAGTTAGAATTGCTTTTTGGTAAAGGCAACTAAATGAATATTACTAATTGGCTTTGGATAATATTACTTGGCATTATATGGGGGTTTTCTTTCCCCTTTAATGCAATATTATTAGTTGAATTAAGCCCCTTATGGATTAGCGCTTTAAGGGTTGGCGTTGGCGCTTTAGGTTGCTGGGTAATTCTATTCGCTCTTAAAAAAACATTACCGACAGATTTCTCTCTCCTAATCAAAATAATTATTTTAGGAATTATCACATATGCAATTCCGTTTGCGCTTTTTCCCTTTGCGCAAATTCATTTATCATCAGGCGTTGCCTCAATTATCAATGCTATGACACCTATTACCACCGTTATAGTTTCTCACATTTGGATCAATGGCGAGAGGGCTACATGGAGCAAGGCGCTTGGCGTTGGCGCTGGCTTTGCAGGTGCGGCATTTCTAGCAATTCCAGCATTGCAATCTGGGGGAAATTCACAACTTTGGGCAATGGTTTTAGCATTTATGGCAACAATAATTTATGCCGCTTCGCTTAATTATACTCGCATTAACTTGCCAAAAACTGACCCTACTGCATTAGCTGCTATTGCACTAAGTGGTGCAAGCATTGCCGCTATTCCCATTGCGCTAATATTTGATGGCGTGCCGAGTGTTACAAAAATAGAAACATGGGTTTCATTATTAGGTATTGGCTTAGTTGCTACCGCTTTTGCTTTTCAGGTTATGTATAGGTTATTGCCAAAAGTTGGTGCAACCAATTTTAGTGTTACGACTTTTATAGCACCAATTTCTGCAATTATTCTTGGGGCAACTTTGCTTGGTGAGCGCTTGCAAATTAGCCATTTTATCGGCATGGCATTTATCTTTTTTGGTCTTTTGTTAATAGATGGGCGGATTTTGAAGCGCCTTAAATAAATCTCTTTAACTTCATCATTTTGAAATTTCTTTGTGATATTCTTAAATCATTGAGTTAAGTTAGTGAGAGTAGAGCATTGGAAACTTCCCCGATTTTTGTTGATATTTTGGTTTTCCTTGCAGCGGCAATTATTATTGTCCCTATTTTTCAGCGCATAAAAGTTAGCCCTATTCTTGGTTATTTAGCCGCTGGGGTAATTATTGGCCCCTTTGGCTTAGCGTTAATAAGTGATAGTAAAAGCGCCCACACTTTAGCTGAATTTGGCGTTGTGTTTTTATTGTTCATGATTGGGCTTGAACTTTCCCTTGAGAGATTACGCTCTATTGGCATAAAAATATTTTTACTTGGCCTAGCGCAAGTAGTTATTAGCTCGGTTGTTCTTGGCCTAATAGCCTATGCATTAGGACTTCCTGCAAAAGCTGCGATAATTATAGGCACAGGACTTGCGCTCTCTTCAACTGCTTTTGTGATGAAATACTTATCAGAAAAAGGCGAGCGAGCAACTCGCTTTGGTCTAATTGTTTTTGCTATTTTGTTAGTGCAAGATTTAGCGGTTGTGCCGTTTCTTATTCTTGTTGATTTGTTGGGCAATGAGGGCTCGTCTTTTGTTGAGGCATTTGGCGGGGCGGCGGTTAGAGGAACTATTGCCCTCATTGTAGTTGTTGTACTTGGGCGAGTTTTACTCAAACCATTATATAAAATGATTGCCAGCACCAGAAGCTCCGAATTATTCGTGGCAGCAACATTATTAGTAGTTCTTGGCACTGGCTGGATAATGACACTAGCTGGACTTTCTATGACATTGGGGGCATTTTTGGCTGGTGTTTTACTTAGCGAAACGCAATATCGCCATCAAATCGAAGCTGATATTAGACCTTTTCGTGGTATTTTGCTCGGCCTATTCTTTATGATGATTGGCATGTCGATAGATATTTCTATTATCCTTGAGCAATGGCTGATTGTTAGCGGATTGCTAATAGGTCTTTTACTTACCAAGACGGTTATTATTGTAATTTTGAGTAAAATTATGGGCAATAAAATTGCAATTTCAATCAAAGTAGGATTAGCACTAGCGCAGGGCGGCGAGTTTGGTTTTGTAATGTTTGGGGCGGCGCTGACACTTGGGTTAATTGCCGCAAATCTCGCAAATATACTTTTAGCAACCATTGCTCTTTCAATGATTGTTACCCCCCTAATGTTCTCACTTGGTAAATTTATTGAAGCAAAAATCAATAGGGATAAAGAGCTTTCGACTGATATAAAAGATAGCGACAAAAACGAGTTAAACGCTCAAGTTCTGATTGCAGGCTTTGGTAGAGTTGGACAAACGGTTGCCAAAGTTCTTTCCGATGCCAATATTTCTTATATTGCGCTAGATTTAGATCAAAATCGTGTAGCCAAATGTCGTAAAAATGGCATGAATGTATTTTACGGTGATACAGATCAAATCAAAGTTTTGCAATCAGCAGGTGCTGATCAAGTGCAAGTTGCTGTTATTACGCTTGATAATAAAATCACTTCAAAAAATGTTGTGAGTTCCTTGCGCAAAAATTACCCGCAATTACCGATTTATGTACGTGCAAAAGATCGCAAGCAAAGCCACATATTAGCGGAGGCAGGCGCAAGCGCTATGGTTTCTGAAGCGGCGGAAGCCAGCTTGCAACTTGGCTCGATTGTTTTAGCATCACTAAATGTTAGTGCCGATGAAATTGCTTCTGTGATGGATGATTATCGAGAAGATGATTATGCCTTATTAGAAGAAATAATTAGTGCTTAACTAAAGCACTAATTTCTCTTTCAAAATCTTATTAACCGTTTGTGGGTTGTGGTTTTAATTTTACTTAATTCTAG